>Ga0116231_10001702_pt1 | contig 45624 bp, 28 predicted proteins | sample S1TSphgellanicum_2_FD_89695 | JGI IMG/M metagenome (GOLD analysis project Ga0116231, IMG submission 89695) | Host-associated microbial communities from peat moss isolated from Minnesota, USA - S1T2_Fd - Sphagnum magellanicum MG | ecosystem: Host-associated > Plants > Peat moss > Unclassified... | reverse complement strand
TTTTTTTTCCCCCCCCCCCCCCCCCCTTTTTTTTTTTTTTTTTTTTAAAACTTTTCCCACCCACCCACCTACTACCCCCCACTGTGCCCCTCCGACCTACTCACTTGTATGTTTAAATTAAAAGTAGACTCTTCCCCCATCTACCTCTCACCTTTAAATTAAAAATGTGTTATTCTCATCTCCACCCACCTACTCACCCCCATCTATTTATCTACCTACCTGCCCTTCCACCTTCCAACCTACCAACACTTTAAGTAGGTACCTACCAAACCCCACTTGCATGGTTACACCTATTTACATGGTTGCCACTCCAATAGTTGACAATGATGAGGAAAGAATAAAATGAAGGTATTGCATGGAACTTGGTTTTGTTCATTCAAACAAATAAATTAAGGGGATGATATTAAAGTATTTGACACACCCTATATAAAGATATTGCAAGTTTTGTTTAGAGAGTGTTTTCTATGGGAGTATTGCAAACCAAGTGGATAATCAAAGCAATACGAGGTTTTAATTCAATTTAGACACATTTAATGTATGTTGTACTCAAGTTCATAAAACAAAATACTCAATGAATGTGCAATACCCCATTCTAGGTAACCCTGAAATAGTTTGGGCTCCATATCATATCTTCTAAAACTTGGAAAAGTATTGTGTAACCCTAACAAAACCTACAAGGAATACAATACCTTCATTGGGCTACACTATAAACCCCTCTTAGGGTATCATATAAATACATTGGGCTCCATAACATATTTTTTGACATGTGGAGGGGTATTTGCGTAGCCCTATGAAAACCAATATCCTCATTAATTGTATTTTATAATGAAACACCATGGTTCTACATTATTGGAGGGGTATTGTTCATGGCCAAAACTATTCAATACATTTGCATTACCCCTCGCAGGGTATCTCATAAATACATTGGGCTTCATAACATATCTTTTGAAACTTTGAAGGTTATTGTATTGCCACACCAAAACATAGAAAGAAAGCAATCATCACATCATATTATGATAATATCTTACACCATGAAACAAAAGCACATTTTTAAAAACATTAGTCTATGTTCAATATATCATCTCGTACATATTGATTCAAGTAAATGAAGGTATTGCAAAGTTGGTCACATTGATGGTAGAAGGTCATTTGAACAAAATTATGGAGTTTAAATGCAATACCCATATCATTTTGATAATCCATTCACCATGAAACATAAAAATATTTTTTAAATACTTGATTCTTCACCAATACATCATGAAATTCATATTTTCAAAATTATTTGTTTACCTTTCAATATGATTTAACATATATATAAATTAACGTAAAGTGAAATTCGTCACATTGATGGTACAAGGGTTTAGGGTTTAATGTAAAATTTACTACTTAATGTTAGAAATTCATAGTTTGTCAAAATCAAAAAATTAACAATTTAACAATTCTTCAATGATGTACATTTTAAAGAAATTCCCTCTCACATTTTTTAATTCATTTCGAGAAACAAAAACATCAAGTTTATAATTTAATAATATTTTAATGTCTATTTTTAAAAATTAAGTGCATGATTTTAAATTTTTTGAATGGTTCGCATAATAATAATAAATGATATTTCCCATATATTAATCCTATGTATGATTGAATTTTTTTTTTTATGATTTATATATTGGCTTAATATTGGTCTAAATATATTCGTATATTTATATATGTTATTGTAACATATCGAGTAACACATTACATATAATTAATTATATTATGGAATTATGTTGTCGATTCATTTTTAATACATATAATATCTTCATATTTGTTTGGAATAAGATAAAAATTGATTAAAAAAATATAAACCCATGGCTATGTATAATGGAAATTTTTTTATGAACTTTATTTTTAATAATAATTTTAAATTTTCAAAAGATAATTATTAACATTGTTAGCTTGATGGGTAGAGAGGTTCCAATAGATTCAAGGGTAGGTAATCCTTCTTTTAATAACTGATTTTGCTTGATAGGATTTACAACTTGTGTGTTACACCCGTTGATCTAATTTGTCATGAAACTTCATTTTTAAAAAATTTACAAATGGATACCCATCTCTTCTTTGCTTAAAGAAACTTCTTTTCAAGTTCTATGCAAATGGGTTCCCATATATCTTCTTTGTTCAAGAACTCTTCTTCTCAAGTTCTTTGCAAATTGGTACCCATGTCTTCTTTTTTCAAGATTTCTGTGAAACTAGAAGTTGTAGATCCAACTCATGAACAAATGAAATTTGTTCAAAGTTCCATAAAATCAACCCAAGTTTGAAGCTCCATCAAGAACTTTTCTTTTCAAACAAATCCATTGTCAACCAACCCAATCGATTCAAATCAATTAAGTTTGAAACTCTGGCTTGAAATCAATCGTGCCTTGGAAGCATCATGGAAATACTTGAATAATCATGTGTGATGGTGTTGTGTTAGATTGTATTCCTTGTTCATTTTGCTTATGGTGGATTACTTGTAAGGTATAATGAAAATAGGAGTACCAATAATGTGAAGGTCATGAATCATGGTGACATGCTATTGTGGGCCATGGATCATCCACCACCCACATCTTACCACCCGCAAAAATGTATGTGATATTGACCTTGCAAGATGGTGCATCCAAGGATGTGGCACATTAGTTAGATGTTTGGAGGTATGACATCTTGGTGGTTGACATTTTTCTTACATAATTATTCCTAAATCTATTCCAAAACAGTCATAACAATAATAACAACAACAACAACAAATCAAATATTTTGCAACAACAATAATAGCTACAAAAATTAGTAATGTAATGCTTGAAATTCAAGTAGCAAAAAATGTTGCTCTTTTTCTTACTACACCTTCCTTGAAAAATGTAATAACATCATTGTCAAATGAAAAAGAAGAAGAATAGTATAAAAATAAGCCTGACAAAAAAACCAATTAATTTCCATAGCGTTCAAAAGTTTCCTCCTCTTTCTACAATGACAATTCAAATTCCCAAGCTACCAAAGATCATTGTTAGTAGAAAATGGTGAAAACCCACCCATCCACACACTTCTTCTCAAGTCTTCCACTCCATTTTGAAAACACCCATCATCTTTCGTTAAGTTTTTTACATCTTTAGGGTTTTTGAATTTTGATCACTGGAATCAATTCAAGCATGCATGTAGCACGAAGGTTTGTTTCAAGTGACCAATTGACCCATGAATCCTTCTAAGAAGTTTGTTGGGAAAAACTTGTCCTCATCATTAATCATGGAAAGAACTAACCATTTGAAAAAAAACTTTGACAATATCTGATGACAAAATTATGGATGTTGTTGTGACAAGGGTTTCATTTGCTTAATCAATTGGTTCAAAATTAGGATATTATCATACCATATCCCTTGCAAATTTTGCAACAAAATTAAGGTTACAACCTCATCAATGGCCATAATAATAGGCAAGTCTTAGTTTTAGTTTTTAGTTTGAGCTCTAGTTTTAGTTCTTAATTCTAGTTCAAATTCTCAAAAATATTGTGATTTTGTGATTTTTTATCAATTCTTTGTGAGCATGAAGATTATATGACCATTAAAGAGACACATTGGATATTTGTTAAGATGAACATTTTTCACACCATATGGATGTAAGTGTAAACATAAGACAAATTGATAATTACAATAAAAGTTCATAGCTAAGGTTGTTTGATTGACTAAAATGTCGACATTAACCAAACTAAACAACTTAACCTAACATAAGTAATAGGCTAGTAGGTTAATTGTTACATAACATGACCTTATATATATTTAGTAGAATTATAAAATAAAATGATTTATTCATTTTAATATATAATAACTTAATATTTATTCAAAATAAGATAAAAAGTTATTCAATTTTATATTAAATGTAATTTTTAAAATATAGAACAATTGTTATGTGTTGTGTAATCTGGTTATGATGTTCTTAATTTTCAAAAAGAATTAAAAATTTTCCAAAGATGTAAATTGTGTTTGTGTTTCATTTTTATTTTTTTAATATTTGGCTTCAATAATGACCCAATTTTCTGCTTTTTTAAAATAGAAAAAAATCATTTAGTAATAAATTTGAATTCTTTCAATTAGGGTTTAAGGTTTAAAAATAAGGGTTTTAATATAAGTACCTAATATTATGTATGTTTGGTCAATGTAAATTTTTAACTTTATGTAGAATTTAATTTACAATATATAAAATAATGATATACTTAATTAATCAATGTGTGGGTTTATTAAATTTTTTGAATTCTTAAATATATAATACCTTAATAAAAAAATTTATGTTAGAATTTTTAAGTAACCATTAAATATAGTTGAAAGATATTTTCAAATTCATAAATGATGAGAATTATTCAATGGACCAATACAAAATCGTTGGTATATGTACATGAAGGTATTGCAATATTGGCCACATTGATGGTATAATCTTCATTTCAATAAAATTTTGATGTGTAATTGCAATACCCTCATTTTAGTGATAGTGTCATCACCTTTTATCATGAATGTGATTAACTTGATAATACCTTCATTTGTACCATGGTTTAAAATATTGTCACATTATGGTGTTTGTATTGTATTGCTTTTAGGTTTTGGTAAGGCTATGCAATACCCCTCCAAGTTTCAAAGTGAATGCAAATATCCCAAGATGATATAGGCATTACATTTAAACTCCATAACTTTGTTCAAGTGGACCTTCTAACATCAATGTGAAGAACTTTGTAATACCCTCATTTCCTTGAATCAATATGTCTAACATCATATAGTGAACATGGAATAAATATTTTAAAAAACATTTTTTTGTTTCATGGCATATGATATTATCACAAAATGATGTGGGTATTGCTTGCCTTCTAAGTTTTGCTAAGGTTATGCAGTACTCTTTCAAATTCCCAAAAATATGTTATGGAGCCCAAAGGTTTTATGGGATATCCTGAAAGGGGTAATGCATGTGAATTGAATAGTTCTAAGAATGAACAATACCCCTGTGATAGCTTGAACTAAAATAATTAAACCCATGGTGTTTGTAGATTACCCCAAATAGGGTATTACTTTCCTTTTAAATTTTAGTATGGCTATGCAATACCCCTCCATGTTTCAATAAATATGTGATGGAGCCCAAACAATTTTAAATATAACTTAAGAAAGGTATTGCACATGCATTGTGTAATTTTGGGCACAAGCAATACCCCTCTAATAACTTGGACCAAAATAATTCAATCCATAATGTTTATAAATTACCCTCATGAAAGTATTGCATTCCTTCTAGGTTTTGTTTAGGCAATGCAATACCCTTCTAAGAGCCCATGGTGTTTGTAAAAAACCCTAAATAGGGTATTGCTTTCCTTCTAGGTTTTGGTATGGCTATACAATACCCCTCCAAGATTTTTTATATATGTTATGGAGCCAAAGTAATTAGATAATATACCTTAATAAGGGTACTGCATGTGCATTGCATAACTTTGGGCACAAGCAATACCCCTCTAATAGCCTAGACCAAAATAATTCAATTTGGATGGTTTTTATAGAATACCTTCATGAGGGTATTACTTTCCTTCTAGGTTTGAACTTGTTATTTTTTGGGGTAAAGAAAGGTTTTTTGGTTTGAGTGCAAGATTAGAATCAATTTTTTGATAATTATCAAACATACATATACAAATATGTGAAAAAATATATTTTAACTATTAACATAAGATGTTGTAAAATGAAAGTAAAATGCTTTAAATAAAAAAACATGGGCGGCATGTGTTATAAAAATGTGCAAAAAATGACCAAGTCCAAAACATCCCCACCTTAAAATGGGGAACATGTCATAATGGTAATATGTGGTTGCTTCAAAGAGAAATTGCTACCTTAAACAATTGCTAAAAGGGTTGTTGCATTCATGGTGGTTTATTTTCAGGTAATCTGTAACTTCTTTTACAACTCGTAGATTAGGTGAACCTTATAACTAGAGCATAAATCCCACCCAAATTTCAATTCAAAATATTGTTCAAGTAATCTAGATCACCAAGCTAAATAATTCCAACTTTCAATTTACTCCATGATGACAATGAATTCTAGTTTTTTGAAAAAACCAATTCACAAAATCATTTTCGCAATCCACACATCCATCATGTTATATATTATTACACCTAAGTAGGAATCATACTAAAAGTTTTTAGGTACTAATCAAGATTTATCATCACCTTGAAACCAATAAAGAAAGTGTGAAGTTGGACACTTCAAAACATTGGTAACTTCAATGTTGTTGAAATGTCATGATGCCATTGTAGCCACTAAAGCACTCCAAATGACACATTGGTCATGAGCCTCTTGATAATTACTTGTTAGGTCATGTCTGACCACACCCATATAACTTCATTAATACTGAATTTGCAAGCTTAAGTAAAAATTTCTTAGAATAATGATTCCCTAATCAATCCTTAGCAAATTCTTTTTTAGATTTTCGGTTAAATTTTCTCCATGAATTTCACAAATAGATTTGCGTTTTTGAAACTTGTGACAAATCCTAAATAACATGGATGGAAATAGACACATATAGAAATAGACTCCAAAGATGTTGCAACCCTACTTGGGAGAGTGTGAGGATGAAATTCACACTCCTGAAATGGGGATTTGGGAGTCTTCTGGGACTTCCAAAATTTCAAAGTTCGATTCCAGGGGTCAAAACACTTCGCATTAGGGCGTTGTTTATATCATTGAAAAGTTAATGAAGTGTAGATGTCGAAAATGGCCTCGCATGGGCCATTTGGACATCTGTAACATAAATTATGGCAAAAAGAAGGGTCGGGAGTCAAATTGGCAGTTTGACTCCCGACTACTAAAAGTCGGGAATCGACCCGACCCCGGTGTGTGCAGGTGGAGTGTGACACACCATTGGAAAGCTCTTGAGGAGAGCTACAAGTTTGTTTTATACTTCATCCCAATTGGAGGTCTAAGCATAGAGTTATGATCGTGCAAAGTCTCGGGAATCTAAACCGAGACAGTTTCGGGACTCCTCTTTGGGAGTCCTGGGAAAAAAAGTCATTCGGATGTGGATGCCATGGAGAAGCACATAGTATACTATATGGGGGAAGGTGGTGGCTTCCCCCGAATTCGGGCCATGGTGAGTCATGTGAGTCCAGAGTTGCCCGTGGCTTGTCCTAGCACCAAGGGTGCTCCAAAAAGTGAACAAACCAACTTGTTGGTTGGTTTTGATGCAGGTTCGAGTAAGTGAATACCTTGTCGTTCTTCCTAGTCCCATCCCGAAGCTTCAGCACGCCCCTCTACCCCTATTAGTGCTAAAAGCTGGGAGCGTGCCCTGAATTCCCCACAATTCCGCAACTTGAATAACTTAGCCCCAACTTGGGACTAACTAAGGACTTGGGAGCGCGTCAAGAGAATCAGCGAGATGAGAAAAACTTGGGTGAAGATTAATCACCTTCTTAAAGGCAACACGAAGCACAATTGGATCATATGGAATGTAAGGGATGATGGACTTTGAGTATTAGCATGGGTTGAAATATTTACAGAGTCCTCCTACATGCACTAAAGATGATCAAACAAAAATTCCAAGAAACCTCAACATTTGGCATGAGCAAACATTGTTTAAGGGAATTGGAAAATTACTTTTGAAAACAAAAATTTAGAACAATTTGCAACAAGATGTTTTTATTTTCATTTAGGTTTTGTAGCACAAAGTTCTTGTTTGCTATAGCTTCTAACCTAACTTGCTGAAATAGATGTGGCCTGGTGGGAAAATCTCAAAACGTTTACAATCGTCCTTCAATGCCTCCATTTCTAAGGCAAAGTACACAACCCTACACTACAAAAATAACAAATAAATGACGAGATCTCAATCCATGTTGTTGATCAGATTCTTGCCTACATTTCTCTAGCTTTGATTTTACCATAGTAAATTTTGTTGTTCTAGGCTAAGATGGAATTACAAGAAGGAAAGTTGATGGTGCTAGTACCATCGTTTCCCCAACCTGGGTAGAGTGGTGTTATGTTGGGAAAAAAACAATGTTTTTTCACAACAAAAAAAAGAAAAAAAAAGAAGTCTTCATTTTCTTCTTCTTTACAACAAGAAGAGACAAAATAAGACAACAATGACATCGTTTTCATCTTTTTCGTGGCAAAAAAAAAGCAAAAAATAAGAAAGGAGGAGAAGGGAGCTTACCTTCAAGCTCCCACTTCTGCCACCACCTTGAAGCTCCTCTTGCTTTCGTGCTCTTGTTGCCACCATGTTGAAGCTCCTCTTGTTGGGGCACTCCTGAAGCTCCCAACCCTTGAAGCTATTGTGGATTTCGCGCTCTTGAAGCTTTGAGCTACTCAAGCTATCTCTAGGTCAGAAGCTCTCGCAATGGAAGTGAGTGCAAAAGGAGGTGGGTGGGGAGGGGGTTAGTAGGATGAGGGACGTAGGTGGTTTGGTAGGAAGAAGGGCAGTAGGTGGGTTGGGGTAGGTAAGAGCTTCCCAAAAAAAACATGGGGTCAGGGGTGGGCCAAAAAAAAAGTGATAAAAAACCTGTTCCCAGAAAAAAAAAAAAAAAAACTGAGCTAGGGAAAAAATTCTAGCTGGGAAAAAAGGACCAGAAGAAAAAAAAATTACTGACCAAGTAAACTGACCCTGGGGGACAGTTTCATCCCATCCATGAAATCCCAGAACGGCATTTTTTGGATGGTGCACTGGTGGGTGCTGGCTCACTCAAGCCAGAGAGGATTTCACAAATTGACACCCACTAGTGACTAGTAGCAGACCTGGGCTGGGTTCAATCAAGACTAGACTAGGATGAATTTTTCTTTTTCTTTTGAAGCTGAAGGCATTTTTGAGGACTCTAGTTAGGGTTGAGTAATAAAATAGGCAGCAAGAAGCAGAATCTGTGATGGTCTGAAGCCTGATGCAGAGTGGTGAGTGTATGGTCTTCTTTCACATGGAATTAGATACTGGCATGCACTGCAGCCTTCACAACGTGCCTGGACATCTCACTCTCTCTCTCTCTCTCTCTATCTCTCTGGTCCTCGTCTAGTCTACTACTACATAGTAGATATTGATTTGTTTGGTACACAACCCAAGGGAAATCTATTTAGTAATGTCAGTGAGAAGTACTACTTCTAGGCTAAGGCAGTGCATAAGATGAAAGGCAACTTTTTCACCTTCCCTGACAGGAGAGTCTTTCAATTTTTCTTTCTCAATTTGGAAAACCATTTTTTTTATTTTTAAAATTTGCTTTCTCCTTCCAAATTCCAAATGCATTATTATTTGTTTTTTTCCTCAATTTTATTTTGTCTTGTAGGTTGTTCATGTACTAAAAGAGTGGGTGGGGTTTGGCTGATTTGGCTCCATAGCCAAGTCCAAGTTTGGCTGACTCTGCTGGCTGGCCTATGGCCAAGTCCCAAATCCTATGGCCAAGTGCCAGATTTGGGTTGCCGAGCTCAGGTCGCCATGGTTTCTCCCTAAGAGCCAGAATCGGGCCAAACCCTTCTTCTTGCCCTTTCCCCTAGTGTTAGCAATTGTTGTTACATAACAAACATACTCTTCCAAAAACACAAAGGGCAGCTTGCCGATTAGGCCCACAGAATTGGCACCTAAGTTGAATGACTTGTTCAACATGAGAACCATAATTAGTCTATTAAGAGGGAGAATAAGACCTAACCGACAAAAAAAATGTTGACTTGATCTTAAAACCAATTGTTTTATGTAGGGAAACAAAGTTATACGTATGGTTGTATAAATATATATGTCACTATATTTCATGTCACGACTATCATATAATAACATGTCAAATGAAAAAAAAAAATGTTGACCTAAAAAGTAAAATATTGTTGAACAAATTTTTAAATAAAACTTTTTTTTTTTTTCAATGTGAAAGCAATTTTCCAAGACTATTGAAATATGACCTGGTTATTATTTATTGTCCACATACTAGATTGCATGTCATTCCTTGGGAACTGTCCACATAGATTCTATGTCACTCAAGAGACTCATTGGTGATAAATATGATTCATTTGCACTGGATTGGATCCTTATGAATTTCAAAGTTAAGTCATTGGCACTTGAGACCAATGCCACACAAAATTAAAAGTACCTTCCATTCTAAACCTAAATTACCTATCACAAGGTTTTTATCTTTAAAGAGTATCAGCTTCATTGCTTAAGTCTTGCATGTTAGGGGACCAATCTTTAGGGTAAGCATGCCCATCTCCAAACATACATTGATAATTGATTGTTCGCAATCTGAATAGTCAACAATCACACACCAACCTTTGACTATTCACTTGCATGCCTGAGATCAAATGTAGACTTGTCATTTCTATCTTAGAAGCCCCCAATTTCAAGGGCCATATTTCCTTTGTTTCTCTTCGATTTTCATCAATTCCAAATGTATTGGATGTGCAAAGAGGCGCGTTACAATTGCTTTTTGAACACCATTACAATTTGTGGATTACCTTGGAATTTGGAGACCTCTAAGATATTATTTCAACACACATTAGCCTCATTATCCAAATGCAAGTTATGTTGTGAATGGTGATTAAACAAAATGGTTATAAGATTTTAACAATTAGTGAAATGCTTAGGAATATCATATGGCTATTTCTTTTGTCAATAGTTATTACGTAAGTGACAAAGTGAATTTGGCCGACTTTCTTCATAAGATTATTTTTAGAGATTAATACGTACAAAGAAAACACATTTTTTTCTTGTAGAAAAATTGCAAAACATCACCAAAACAATTCATTGCTTCCATTTGTAAATTTTTTAAATGAACATATCTTCAAATATCATTGAATATTCCAAATCTTTGCAATTTTATTTTATTTATAAATCATGCATACAATAGTGGGTGTCTTAGCTTTGTTCTTAGACTCTCAATGACTTATTAGTCAATAACAAATCATTGGCCTACTATGTCAGTTGTCAAAGTAGCCACATTGACAATAACTTATTATTTTGGTCCCCTACAAGCTAATTAAGAATGGATAGTTTTGAAGTTTATTTTTGCTCATAATTTGTTGGGCACTAGAAAATTGTAGTACTTGGGCTATAAAAATACATGAACTTATGAATTTTGCTTAAGTCAATTAACTGCATTATGTGCATATCGAACTTTATAACCTCAAAACAAATCCCATTTTAAAATTCAATATGTACAATATAATGTGGCAATTAGAATCACACCTATTTAGCAAAAATAATAAATTAAATGTTACACCAAAATTGGTCCACCCAACTACCATGCATTCACACATAGGAAAAAAGGACATTTGAAATTAAAAAGCACCTATCCACATCGCTATTTTGATTGTTTAAAACATACAAAAAGGTTCTTGTAAAATCATGAATTTGCATAATTTTCTTGAGCTTGCAATTTTACAAATAATGGAACTTAAATTTCAAAAAAAAATTATTGTGTTTCCACGATGATTTTCATATGCAAAGGTACAATTTTAAGCAATGTCCACACCTTTTATAACTCATTTTTATTATGTTTGGACCCATTGTGGGTGTTTTTCAATGGTTGGGTGGATGTGAAATATACATATCACAACATTTGCATCAACTTCTTGTGTTCTAAATATTTAGTCCTCCAAATGGGCTAAAAGAATAAGGTGACATGGCACATTGGGATTGGTTAATTTATATATTTTTTCACTAATTATGTGGATCAAAATGTACCTTAAAACATTATTGACAATCTTTAACAAATGTCTTCAATATTTCATACTTATTATATTCATTTCAAATTTATCAACATGTTATAGTTGACATTACATCAAATTCAAATTTAACTTAGTTCATTGTGCTTTAAAACATGTAAACTAATAGTGGTTACACATGTAGTGGGTCCTTACATAATGATTACACCCCACATGTACTAACAAACCAACATAAAATTAGGAAGAATGTTATTTTAACAACTAGAAATTAGATAATAATTGTTTCAATATTCATAATTGATATAAATTTTGTGAGATTGACACAAAGCTTTGTGCTAATCTCACCAAGTTTTGTATGATCAAAATTACGATTGACCTAAATAATAATGAATTATTGAAAATTGTCTGCAAATACATGAAAAAAAGAAAAAAAGGGAAAAAGGAAGGGATATTATTAAATTGATAAACGTCCATTTCCATTATGCTTATTCTTACTTTTTTCTAACATTTTCAAATTGAAGCTTAAGTTGATATTTAATATTTGGTTTAATTATTAAAGCTTCGTACGTTCCATAAACATTTCATAAATCTAGAATTTTTTTCCCTTGCCATAGGGTTTTAGTTTATTAATAGCAAGGAGGGGATGTTGCTAGCATTCAGTATGTATATATGCAATCCAATAACTCATGCTACATCTTGGCTCATGCCAATATGTTGGGATTTTGCTTGCAATGCATTTTTTTTCCCCATAATGTATAATTTGGCAAATTAGTAGGTCCATTTCCTTGTTTGTAATAATCCAATCCCACATGTTTCTTGTTGTTAATTTTAACTATAGGGTTGGGATGTTTGTCTTTCCAAATGCCATCTTTAAATGATGGACTACTTGGGAGTTATTATCATATAATCTTTTTATTGCCATAACAACCAATGGCCATATCTCTAGCTTTGAAAACTAGTTTTTGTACAAGCACCGTGGTTCCTTTGTTTTGTTTATGTTCCTATCCAACATCTTCTTTATTGATGTCTTCATATGTGACTAACAAGGAAACAAACTTCTATGGTTTTCCAATAGATCTATTTTTAACATTAACTTGGGGAACTTGAACTTTCTTGGCTTGAAGGTTTAATGAAATTTAATGTAAAGACAATTTCATGGTTTGTTTGGGATCCCATCTTTCATTACATACATTACAATTTTGAATTATTATAGAAGACAATGCAATTATCACTTTTTTGCATGGAAAAAAAAAAGTATACAACAACTACAATAATATTATTTTAAAACTTGTAACACAAAAAGACTTGAGCTTTAGGGTTAGGTTTTTAAGGTTGGATGTTTTGGTTTTAAAGTTTCGATTAAAACTTTTTAGGAAGATGACTTGTTGGGGTTTAAGGTTTGGAACATGAATTTTCAGGTTTTTAAAGGCATTTTTGGGGGTTTAATAATGTGGCTCAAAAACCCCAAAACCCATGGTGGGTACCAAAAACCTAAACCCCATGGCACATGCCCAAACCCCTAAACCCATGGCACATGCAAAACCTTAAAACCCATGGTGCATGGCAAAACCCAAAACCCCACATTGTGGTGAAACCCTAGTGTGTTGGACCAAAATGGACATCATAAATAATTATTGATAGTGAAATGCAATTGAAGGTTATATCATAATTGTGTTGAATCTTTTATGGTTTAGTTTCAAATATTTACGGTAACTTATATATGTAGCGAAAAATTTCATAAAATATTTATGCAATTAGAAATGGTTACATAGCATCTTTGAACTCTTAAAGTAAGAGATGTGTAATGTAACAAATTATGTGGATTTTTTTTCAATTAAGAAAAATAATAATTTCAACGTGAATTGATCATACATATTATACAAAAATCAAAATTTGAAAAAAAAAAAATTTTAACATGTTCACTCTGAAATAAAATATTTTTAAAAGACCATATAACAATTAGAAAAAAAAAATGTAGGAACAATGTGTTTGTATTATCAATATGAAGAAGGGTGTGAAACTAATTATTTCATTCAATAAGGCTTAAGATACAATGAACATCTAATAATTTTTCTATTTTTACATAATTATGATTGGGAAAATAAATAAACGAAATGGAAGCAAAAGTTCATATTAGTATTAACAATTGAAGTAAACTTACATAGAAAAAAAAAAGTTATAGATAAAGGTGATTGAGTAATTTCATAAGAAGTTATGAATTTTTGAAAATGAATATAATGCTAGGGCTTGGAATAATTGTGAGAGGTCTAAAAAGGGGATTGTAAAATTTGTGTATTCATGTGTTGATTTTTCATTTGGCACTTTTTGTCCACCACACCATGCTTTCACCCAATGACACATATATGCTTTCACCTTAAACCTAAATCCTTAAACCCAATGGGCCAAAACCTAGCCATAAAACTTGAACCCATGGGGTTAAGTGAAATTCACATTAATTTTATTTCTAAATGGTTGGGTGGCCTACAAGGTTTAGGTCTAAAAGGAAACTACATAAGTGGGGGCTCCTTTCATTTATTTATTTTTCATTTCTCGTTTGAAAATCATGGTTTTGTCTTGAAGTTTGAGCTCATTTAGTGATAGTGAGGGGTCATTGGGCTCATTTAGTAGGATTGAAGATTTTAGTTCCCCCTCATCAAATAGTGATGGGAAAATGTTTGATGAGATGGAGGGGTCATTGGGCTCACTTAGTAGGATTGAAGATTTTAGTTCCCCTTCATCAAATAGTGATGGAAAATGTTTGATGAGATGGACAAATAGAATTAGGTGGCTTTTGCGATTGTAGTTACTATTCCTATTTCTTTGGACATGTCCAATGCCAATAAACTTGAGGATGGCGTGGGTTAATTAGAGCATCCAATGATGGGTGTGTGTAACATGTTGGTCAAAGTTTTTGCAACATTAAAGTTGTTCAAGATTTTCACCAATTTCACTCTAGGGGAATTCAAAGAGTTAACAACACTTGTGGTATCCACCATCACATGTCACATGTGTGATCTACAAATGAGGCTCACAATTTTTGGTCACAACTTTTAAAGTTGACTCCCAAGGTAGTGCCATTCGAACATTTTGTACATGAAACATCTTAATGTTACCATGTATGACATGTTCATTTGGAATTGGTAGAAGAATGTGTTATGTGATGATGCCATCTTCATTATCTCTTGCACTAATGAAGTAATTAAGGACAAAATTTGGTGGTTTATTCTAGAAACAATAAGGACATATTAACAACCATGTTATTATAATTTTAACCTAGGTGCATTAAGTTCATTGATGGCATGCTCATCAAGAGCCACAAACCTTAGAATAATGTTATCAACTAAGATTTGGTTAACAAGCACCAAAAAGGTTTACTCAAAACAACACCATGGTTCTTGATCGTCAAGGCTTGTTCATTTATTTGGATATAGGTTATGTAGGTTTTTACCATTAAGTTATTACTTTTGAGTTCTAAAGTTACATAAGAATTGGCATTAATGATTTGTGCACAAGGATCAATATTTTTTAGTACTTATTAGGGGTCTTAAAGTACATGAGTAAGTATTAAAAACAATCGTGCACCAATTTGGGAGGTGCAAGCTAGACTTCGATGTTAATCATGATGTGATGCAAACATACATTACACCAAACTTGACATTGATGATTTAGACAAAATATGACTAGTGGACAAACCTAGTCATAATTGTCATGTTTTCCCCTTTAAACAAAAAATGATAACCATGAATATGATTACATGACTAAAAGTCTTCTTGAAGGTGGTCAAACCAAATTTTTATTTAGTTTACAATTTGAAATCAATATTTATGAATAAAAGGAAAGTGAAACGGAAGGTAGTTATAACTATAAAAGCTTGTAAATAAACAACCAAAAAAAGTAATGCACAAATAGAAAACTTTCATTTTGAAATTTTTCATGTAAAATATATGACGTCCTCCTATTATAATGGGTAGCTTATGTAGCCCCTATGTAGGCCTATATAGACCTTAAGTAGGACCAATAATCCCTAGGTAGCTCCTAGGAAGGCCCATGTAGACCTTAGGTAGGACCAAGTAACCTTTAGGTAGCTCTTATGAAAGCCTATGTAGACCTTAGGTAGCCCTAGGTACTAAAGGTCATCCCCAAGTAGCCTAGTACCCCCCTAAGTAGGTTTATGTAGACCCTATGTAGCCTAGGTACCCCCTAAGTAGGCATATGTGAACCCTATGTAACCCAGGTAACCTCTAAGTAACCTTCGGTGGCTTGAAGTCAACCCTACATAGCATAGGAAATCCTTAGGTAGACCTTAGGTAACCCCTAGGTAGTTTAGATGGGTATGTTCAAGTTAAAATGGACCAACATTTCCATAACATTACAATTTTTTCTACACCCTTGTGAGTTATAATATGTCCCAAGTTAAATGTTTTTTGAATCTTTATGAAAAGGGATTCAAATATATGATTCTAATGTAATTTATTTAGGTGAAATATTCTAATTATCTGAAAATTATTTATTTACACCAAATGGGGAACTTTTTAATGTGCATGGGTTTCATTGTAGTAGCACATGAGAATTTGTCAATGGACTCACAATGATCATAATTTGTATTGATGAATCCATTTAAATTAATCCTCAAAACTCATGTAAATGTTATAAACAATTCAAAATAGGGGTTTGGGGGACTTTTGATGATGGCCTAAAAGTTTGGGGGAGTTTTTTACTATTCAATTCTTTTTTAAAAACGTTGTCCAAGTTAAATGCCTTGTCCACCTTGACTAATGAACATGTCCATTTTAACTAAAGGCTTGTGGCTTGAATGACATGTGTATTATTTGATTAGTGAACATGTTTAGAATGACTTATTTGAGTATCCATCAAATTAAACATCAAGTCAAGTTGAATAAAAAATTGACTTCCTTTGTCAAAATGGTCAATGGGTTTTAGTCAAACAAGATTTTAGTCAAGTTGAATAAAACAAAATGACATGCTTGGTGAAAATGACCAATGGTTTTCTAATCAATGCACTAAAAGAAAAATGGTATTTTATGACTAGTGTTTGTAACTAGTTTTTAGTCACAAATGACATTTACAATTAAAATCCCATTAGTTACATTGGTCAAGTCACATATGACATTAGTTGTAAACAATAACGATTAGATGACAGAAAAGTCAACGAAATACACCTTCATCCTTTGACTAGTCATATACATATTGTCGTTTACAATAAAAAATGCAATTATTTTGGTGGACATGAAAACAAATTATGTGTTATCACATGTCCTATCTTTTAATCATTTAAAAAGTTTAAAATATAATTTTGAAATAATCTAAATTTTTTAATTTATATGTTTGGATGGTTTTAGATTATGACATGTGGCACATTCAAAATGTGCCACATGTCATATTAAAAAATATTTAAAATATAATTCTAAAAAAAATTAATATGCCTAATTAATATGTTTGGATGGTTTTAGATTGTGACACATGGTATAATTTAAATGTGCCATGTGGCATATTTAATTAAATTTGTCCAAATCAATATTGTTAGGTAGGTATGTAAGTAATCAAACTAGGTAGTGAAATAAGAAGGATTTATTTACTTAGATTAAACACCTATCTACCTACCTAAACTAAATATTTATTTAGGTTGGTAGATAGGTAAATAACTATGTTAGTAGGTTGGTTAGGGAAATAAGGTATTTACTAATTAAGGGGTAAATTTTTTTGGGTTAAGATTTTTTAATTGGTTTTTCCCATATGACCCATGTTTTTTAATATGAAAATGTAGAAGAAAAGCCTTTCATTATATACTTTTCATGGTGACAATGGAACTCAAAGCTTACATGATGAAATTTAGCGTTGGAATTTAGTTACAAATTCTATTATGATTAAATAGGTAAGTTGCAAATTAATTTCAGTTAAAAGGTTTATTCCATATAATAATAACATTATTAATGTATCTAAAAGCTACCTTAGACAAACTATTATAATAAATATTTAATATTAATAAAATATAATATTAAAATTTGCAATTACATATATGATAATATATTAACTTCCTTCCTAACTACTACATTACTTTTTCTTTTCCATTCATAAAATAAATAAATAAAATCATTAATAAAAAGATTACTGTAATTGCTGTAAAAATTATAATAAAAATTATAATTACGGTAAAATTAATTAAAACATTTACGATGTACTACCAATTACGTATTATATAATAAACCAATAATATAATTTAATGTATTATGTTTCCATGAAAATAAATTGATTAAATTTATTCATTTAGTTATAGTAAAATCATTATAAATGTTTAAAATCAGATTACAAACTAAAAATCATAAGTTTTAAATCATGATTAATTAAGTTCAATTATAAATTATGAAACTACTATAATTAATATATAAATAAAATAATTATAGTTATATTCGAATAATTAAAATTCATTATTTATTATTTATGCATTATTACTGTAAAACAATATAATAACATTAATAATTTTATTCTAAACATGTAATTATTAACAATAGATAAAATAATTACATCAATTTATTGAATTATATTAACATTATTTCTTGGGATAAGAGTATTAATTATAAGTTGTAAATTATGAATACTAAGTTAAATTATGAACTGTATAATGAATATGTAATTTCTGTAAGTAATATATAATTTCTGAGTTTATTAGAATGATTTTCTTATTACTCAAAATATTAAGTATTAAAATAAAATAAAATATTTTAATAACACTGATTTTTTTAAATAATTATTACATCAAATAATATATTTGCAAAGAATTTTTATGAAATTTTTATGTTTATTTTTGATTTTAAAGTAAAAATCAGAAACTATGAGTAGTAGCTTCGATTACAAATTGTATAGTTACTACAATTAATGTATAAATAAAATAAATTATAGTGATTTGAAAATAATTTTATGTTAATTGTTGTAATTATTTTACTGTAATTACTGAATTTTTTTCTATGACTAGATAACAATAATAATTTTTTGTAAAAAATACAACCATTATACATGATCAGTCATATATATTTAATACACCATTATGAACCCACACACCTTGGAATATGCATAATACATGTTGAATACACATAGGGTTGCAATTCATTTTATCACATTTGCAAATTATGGAACATAGATTGGCTTTTTTGGATGAAAACCATGTTAAAAGTTGCAAAAAACATTAATCACAAGTTAGTCGCAATGTAGTTGCAAACAAAACCAAATGCAAAAACTAATTGCAAAAGTAACTAATGATAGTCGCAAACAACAAATAATCACAAGTAGTTGCAATTTGATTAGTTACAAAATCTCAATTTTCTTCTAATGATGTTAGTTAACAAGATGACAAGACTTTATTACATAGGTTAGATAGGTAACTACCTACCTACATATTTAGGCTTACTTCATACCTAACTTTTACCTAGGTTAGGTTAGTAAACTTAGTAGGTATGTAACCAAGGCTTGCATACCTACATACCTACCTCTTACCTCCTCTACCTACTTATTAATTACCTAACTTTCTTGCATACTTACATATATAGTGATGTGAAATAAAAACTTAACAAAAATAATCACCTTTTGGAGGTGTAGTCATTGAAAAGGACTTAGTTCATCATTATGAAGCTGTAGGGTTCAATTCCTTATACATGTAATCTATGTGCATGCTTTAAGGATTTGGGTAGGTAGGCTAAACTAAAGTACCTATGTAGGCTAGATTAGGTAGGCTAGGTATACCACTTACCTAATTATTTACAATTTTATGATTTACTTAAACCTATTTACTACCTACTTACCTATAATGATAATAATAATAATCTAGAAAAAATGATTTTAATGTAAATAAAAATTCAACTAGTCAAATGGTTCATTGTTTATTAGTCAAAATGACTAATCAAATAGACTTCTCCTATTTTGTGAGTAAAAAAAACCACCTTAATCATAATGGTAGATTTAAATCAATTTGTCCATATTGACAAGGTGGTCTTTTGACATTGATCATTTTGGGTATTTTCTTATTAGAAAATCTAATAAAAAACCTATTTCTGTAATACTATTTAAGGATGCCAAAATTGTAAGAAATTTGTGAAGTTCCTTAAAAATTTATGAATTTTTAATATGTTTTTCACAAACATTATATATTGGGATTTATTAAAGAATCATTGTTAATTAATTTTTGAAAAACATGAATATTTTTACCCCAAGCATCATCATGCCAAAATGTGATTTTCATGATTATGACAACATTTGATTATTGTCCTAATGTTGTCATGTAGTTGTAAAGTGTCTCAAATCATTCTCATTTTTACGACTATGGTCAAAATTATGACTATGTTACTACAAATATGATTATAGATATTTACAATTATAACTATGACTAATGACTAATAATCATGTGCATTTTGAGTTGACTTTATTTGTAGGGCACTTTTTTGAAAATTAAAACATTGTCATGCATGTGTCATTAATGTAAATAAGGTCTTAGATTTTTTTAGATTTTTTGTGACCTAATTGCATAAATATGAGTTTCAAACTTCTTACACCAATGCATGTAGACAAATTTAATTTAATTTAAATAGTCTAGTTTCACCTAGATTAACATAATTTAACCTACTTTAATTTAGTTTAGCCTAAAATAATTTAATTTAACCTAGTTTAACACAATTTAATTTAAGTAGATTAATTTAGTCTAATTTATATAAGTTTAACTAAGTTTATACCAAGATTCGTTTAAAACTTAATCTAACATGTTTTAACCAAATTTAATTTACTTTATTTTAATTTATCCTAAAAAGCCTAATTTAGATTAATTTATTTTAGTTTAGTCTCACTTAACATCAGTTAGCTAGGTGTTGATGATGTTGCCAAGTTAAACCAAGTTTAATCAATTCTAACTAAGTTTAACCAAATTTAAATTTAACATAGTTTGACCTAAATAACCAAAATGAACCAATTTTAACCTAAGTATTTTTGTTTAGTCTAAATAACATAATTTAGCCTATTTTATTTTATTTTAGTTAATTTGAGTTAAGTTTAGTTTAATTTATTTGAATTTATCCTAGTGTAACCAAGTTTAGCCTAAGTATTTGAGTTTATTTTATTTTATCCTAGTTTAACCAAGTTTAAATGAAGATATTTAGTTTAATTTAGTTTAACCCATGTAGCTTAAGTTAGCTTAATTTAACTTAGTTGACCTTAAGTAATTTAATTTAAGATATTTTATCATAGTTTAACCACATTTAGTTTAAATTGCCTATTTTATGTTTGTTTAACCACGTTTAACCATATTTAACCAAAGTAGCTTATTTTACCTTACTTTAGCTGTGTTTAACCAAGTTTAGCCAAGTTGAGTTTAAGTAGCCAAAATTATTCACATTTAGCCATGTTTAACTAAATCTAGTTTAAATAGCCAATTTTAGCCAATTTTCTCATAATTTATTATATTTTAATCAAGTTAAACCAATTTGAACCTAATTTAACCTATTTAAACCTATCTTAGTGTAGTCTTTGTCCATCCTAGTTTAGCTTAAGTAGCCCTAGGTGTTTTAGCCTAGGGTGATCTAGGTTAATTTATGTTAAAATATTTAGTGTTTAAAATTTGGTGATAATTATATTTGTTAAATTTTTTTTTGTAGTGCAATGGTTAAGGACTTGAACACCAAAGTGAAGGTTGAGGAATTCAAGCCCTCTCATTTGCAACTTAGATATAACCTAAGTGTCAAGCCTATGTGGCTAGCCTTAGGTTTAGAGTTTTGTTCACCTAGCCCAAACATCCTAGGTTAGGAGTCTTAACCTTATTTAAATCACCTTTGATTACCATGTGGCATCACATTATTGGACCAAAAATGTAAATTTTCTTACTTTTTGGTGCCATGTAGCATGTCGTGGACCATTGGATGTGTTTATATGATTATGAACATTGTGGTTGTAGTCATAAGGGATGTAATCATAATGGCGTTTATGATGAGACCATTTATATGACTTGCGATAAATACATTTTGAATGTTTGGATCATGTAGTCATGTTATGTTTAGTCGTATATTGGTTAGGACTACAATGCCAATCAATTTTCCAATCCTATTTATCATGTTTCGGCATCCAACAACGTCACACCATTGTCATATTCAAAATACATTACTTGAAAATGTATTTTTATGGAAAATTTTTGTGGCATTTTTGTCCATTCTAACTTTCACACATATATACATTAAATAACCCCAAAGTATTTTAGATACCTTAAGTAACCCTTACACAACTTATTTAACCCATATTGAGCCCTTAAGTAACATAAGTAACCTCTAAATAAGCATGAGTTAACCCCTAAATAGCCCATAGGTAGCTTCCATAACCCTTGTGGAGACTTATGTAACCCTTAAGTGGACCTTAAGTAGCCCTAGATAACCTATATCATAGTTTAGGTAACCTTTAATTAGGCCCTTAAGTAACTTAAGTAGCCCATATGTAATTCAAAATTAGTGTACATAGTTTAGATAGCTTCTAGGTAGCTTAAGTAGCCCATAAATAACCCCTAAATACTCTAGGTACCTAATTAGCCCCTAAATAGCCCTTAGGTAGGCCTTTAAGAAACATAAGTAACTTAAATAGTCCCTAGGTATCCTAAATAACATGTAGATAACCCTTAGAGATGGCCTACATAGCCTAGGAAACCCTTAGGCAACCTAAGGATCCCTTAGGTAGGTTCCTAGCCTAGGAAGTCAAAATAACCCTTAAGTAGGCTATGAGGTAACCTAAGTAACCCTTATGTAAACGATAACTCCTAGCCCGTTTAGATAACTTAGGTGGCTTAAGTAGCTTTTAATTAGACCCCTAGGTAGGCCTTTAGCAGCTTAAGTGGGCTAGGGTAGGTTGAGTAGGTCACTTATGTAGGTTTAAAAAAAAAAAAATTGGTGCATTGGTAAGAACTTGGTCTTTCAATATGAAGGTGAAGGATTCAAATCCTTATTATTGTAACCTACCTATTCTAATTTAAGCTAGGTAGTTTATGTGGTTAATCTAGATTGAAGTGTTTACATTATGCCACCTAGGCTCTTACCTAACCCATAATTTTAGCCTAGGTGTCCTAGGCTAGGTAGGTTAGGCAACCTAGCCTAAGTTGTTTAGCCTAGGTAGTATAGGTTTTGTCATGTGCCACCATGTCACATGGACAAGTGTCATGTGATGAATGATTAAATTAAATGGATACATATTATATACATATGATTTACTTAATATGTTAATCCAATAAGCAAGATGAATGATGAAAATAAAATCATATGGTGTATATGATTGTGGTCACAGTCACAAATGGAATCTGTGACTATGGACAAAAATATGACTAGTGGATATAAAAGCTATCCATATTGTCTAATTAGTCAAATAGCCATGTGTGGCATTTATGACTGCAAACCAAATCATGGGTGTAGTAGACATGCATGCTATGTCTTGGTGTAGTGATACAACAAGATGCATGCAAGATATAGAGTGAAAGTGGAATGGAGCATAAGAGGGTTGGAACGCATGTGGAGGCCATTAAATGAAAAGATTTTATTTCACAAAACTCAAGTACAACCATCTTTTTAGAACAATTTAAAAGCAAACTTTTAGACTACATAGGTGCTAAATAGATTTCACATTTGAAATCATTAGCAATCACATGCTTGATGTAATCAACCATCTAGGTGGGATGGGGACTACTAATTACATGTTTATATGTTCCTAAATTTTAACCTTCAACTTCTTTTCATTTATAACCTAAGTGCATTAACCTCCTTCAAGTTACCAATTAATGATTATATTATTTGCCCTTTTGAGTATTAACCATCATTTTTTGGTTATTGATCACCATTTTTACTTTTAACAAAAGGTCATATTTAGAAGAATATGATTCCATCATTTATATTTTGGTTTTGATGTTCTTAGACCAGTTACAACATGTAGGCTTTTGTCTTGTTTTTCTTTGAAGTTGTGGGTGTAGTGGAAGGGATCATTGGTATGTTAGGCATGTTTAAAGGTGGGTTTAAGTCAATGTTGGGGGATGAGGAAGTCATTAGGAGAGATTTTGGCTAGTAGTACCATTGAAAGGGATTGTTGTCATTTTAAGACATTGTGTGTTGCATGTCCCTTCTTGAAATGTGTCAACGTTTCAATATTTTGTAGTGTACTTTTTTTCTGAGTGCTTTTCATTCAATTTGCAAGTCTTCAATTCTTTCAAATTAGTTTTATGTAATCTTTCCTTTAGAGTTTTTCATTATAATTGTGAATTGGATGTTCTTATTTGTATATAACATACATAACTTTCCACATTGCATACATGGAATGAATTGCATTACTTGTTTCATCACATGAGTATAATGCAAAATAGTGGTTGTAAGTGACACATATGGTGTTTAAGTGGAATGACTAAATAATTTGGTGGGTCCTTTTGTTTCTACAAGACCTATGCTTGCCACCTTGCATGTTGGGAATTTTCCATGTTGAAAAATTTCAACTAGTACATCATTAAACATTAGGTTTGAGGTTGCATGAGATCCAACCATAATTTTTGTATTCACAAACACACATTCATAATCTCTCAAACCTAGTTCACAATTGGGGGATTTAAGTAATCACAAGAAAGAGCACCCCATGTTGCCATTGTTGTAATAATATTTTATGTGTGTTTTAAATCAACTTCAAAATCTAAACCGGTCGAAATTCAAATTCGAATCAAAATACAAACTTAAAATCACCCCTATTCAACATGAAATATGTCAAACCCTAAACTGATACTAGCATGACTAAGTATGGTGTTTGACTAATTGTAGCCAAAAGTGCCTAATTCAAGTTGAAACCCTTAGCATGATAATGGAAAAAAATCTAAATTTCCTTTTCCCATGAGTTTGCTATTAACACCATTGCACTTTGATTATGAATAATTATGAAAAATGAATGTTATTTTCGCTATGTAAAAAACAAAGTTTCAAATTTGAGTTTGGTCATTGGCTTCAAGAATAAAAACATTTCAACTTTGATGCACAATTTCAAGATTCTACGATGCTTTGCAACTTTTGTATTTTTCACAACTTCAAATTACTTCACAACTTTCCATGAAAAAATATGCTATACAACTTCCAAGTTTGTTGCACTTGCTTCATAGCTTTGAGCTCCTTCATCTACAATCCTTGTGTTGCCTCTCTTTTCTAGGTGCAAAAAATTGCAAAGGTTGTTGCAATCTTTGCAACTATGAACTCCTTCACCTACACCCTTTACTTTGCTTTTCACTTTTCTAAGTGCAAAAAATCACAACACTTGTTGCACATCCCCAACAAATTCATTGCCTTTCACTTTATCATTTGCAAAACTCAAAAAAACATTTTACCTTTCGCTACCTTTTTGGGTGCAAAAACCAACAAAGCTCATTCACTCAACACAAGAACATGAATGAATGTGTCTTTCACAAACACATGCCCAAACTTTCGCAATTATTGAATTAAGGTGCAATTTTGTGTTACATAGTGCATTTTTTTCCTTCAACACCTTCCACCAAGATTATTAGTTATTACATTAATATAAAAACATTGAGATATGTTAAAAAAAGACTAGTGCTTCCAACCCAACTCATGGATCTAAGTTTGTTTAGCAAAAGTTCAAAACGCATAAAGGACAAAGAAATATCAATTCCTTGAACATTAAGGTCTAGGGTGATCAATTATATAATTTTCTTGACCACATATATGATATAATTGATCACCCTAGACCTTAATCATACACACTTGAAAGCGACCAAATTGTGTCTCATGAACACATACTTTTTTTTTTCTAAATGGTTGCATTTGCCATCACATACCTAATGGCCTTGCACCATGTCGGTAGTTATGGACCAAGTAATAAGCAAGAGGATGCCTCCAACTATGAATATGAATAGTTGGGTTAGGTAGTGTGGAGAGTACTTACTACGTATTTGACTAACCAACACCCTTCAACTAGTTCTTGGACATAGTAGTTGACAATATGGGAGCATGAAGCTGATTGGTTATCGGACCAGACTCATTAGCCTAGCAGGGTGGGTAAGTTATGAGGTTCAATCAACCATCGACCAGGAACGTGCAAAAAGGTATTAGGGAAGAAGAAGAAGAAGGAGGAGGGTAAGTTATGAGGTTCAATCAACTATCGACCAGGAACGTGCAAAAAGGTATTAGGGAAGAAGAAGAAGAAGAAGTACGAGCAAAAGTGAGAGCAAAAGGCAGACAGCAAGAATATGAAAGATGAGTACCTAATATCCAATGGTGTGCTACCACATTAGTGAGATGCTTCCCAGGGCCCCCAAGGGAAAATTGGTGTAGGCCTGGCTCCTTACCCGACCGACATACGAAATAAATTGGGGGTGGGGTGGGGTGGGGGGAGTGCAGGAGGGGCTTGACCATTCCATAGTACTTGGCACTTGTCCTCACAAAAAAGGAAGGAAAGGCTATTATGAAAATTAAATTCAAGTGAAGGGTGTGAAAAGTAGTTGGAGGTATTCAGAAGAAAAGATCTGACGTTGACTCCCATAATGGAAAAAAAAAATATTTTAAAAATAAAAATAGAAATAAATTATACTCTGGGTGGAAGAAGAACTTGAGAGAGTCATAATGAGACGGACACACACTAGGTAGGTACTAGGCTAGCCTATTCTCTGGAGTCCTGGGAGTCTGGAGATCTGAGCAACCAACCCCAGTTTTTGAGACTTCCCAAAAAAAAGAATTTAGAAAAAAAATTATTAAAAAAAAAGCCAAAAGAAAAAAAAACTTAATTTTTTTTTTTCAAGCAAAAAAATATACTTAAAAAAATATATTTAAGACCCACCTTTGAAGATGTCAGAATGGTTGGCAGGTAGGTAGGTAAGTAAGTAGATAGGTATCTAATTTCTTTTCTTTCTTTCTCTGGACCACTGGATATTGATCGGACAGGATGCTTTTTGTGGTTTTGGACCGATGGACAATAGCAGCTCTCAAGCACCACTGCACTGCACTGCACTGCACTGCTCTGTGCAATAGACAGAGCTTTGCTGCTGCTGCTGCTGCTGCACAAGAGCCCCCGGCCTACTCGTCCTCCTCTTTCCTCCTCCTCGTGATTCTTGCCTTATTCACTTCATCACTCCAGAGCATCACTGACACTTCTTCTCAGACGCACAACTCTCTCTCTCTTTCTCTCTTCTTTTTTTTTCGGTATAGAGAAGAAGAGATTTCCACTGACTGGTTTGCTTGCATTTTTCTTTTCTTTTCTTTCTTTCTTCCTTCCTTCATTAGTTCACCTTTGATCAATCATGTTGTCGAGAGCGTTTTTGTTGTTTCATTGTGACTCCTCCTCCTGCACATTCTCTCAGATCTCTCTCTCTCTTCTCTCTCCTGCTACTTTCGAGATAGCTTTTTTTGCCTTTTTCTTTTGGAGTAGCATAGCAACTTGAATACGGTACTAGAAAAACACTAGTAGTACTAGTTTGGCCATGGAATCACTACTACTGCTATGTGAAACCTCCTCATTCTCCTCCTCCTCCTTCTTCCACATAGCTTCATTTCGTCGGGAATCTTTGCGGGAAATTTATTTGAGGTTTGATGACTCTATGGCTCCTCCACATGACATAGGAAAGTCGAAGTCTTCTGACAATCTTGTTTGTCAATATATATAAAGGGAGAGGGAGAGAGAGAGAGTTCGGGGAATGAATTTTGTGCCCACTCCGGACGCTGGAAGTTTCGTATGTATGGATTGGTCTGCTAGCTGAAGCAATAGTGCGCAAGAAAAATCTCTTCTTGTCACCACTTTTGAATCTTGTAAAACTTGCTCTCTAGAGAGAGGGAGCTGAAATTCCAAGTCTAGTGACAATCATAGCAGCAGCAGGAAGCAGGAAGCAGGGAGAGGAGGAGGAGGAGGAGGAGTCGCACGAGGCGCTGGCCATGACTCGAATGGGGCTAAGAAATTTGGTATGTGTGATCAGTAGCGGTAGTACTACGGAGGCTTCTTCCGAGAGAAGCTGTGGGTCAGAGCAGGCTGAGGGTGATCAGGAGTATTCACCCAGCTCCGAGGGAGCCGCCGCCGCAGCCGCTGCTGCTGCTGCGCCTTCACTGTCGTCTAAGTGCATGAATAGTAGTAGCAGCAGGGAGTCTTGGCATGGGGGAGGTCGTGATCATCATGGAAGAGCTTCAGCAGCAGCTACAGTTGCTCATGAGCCTGTGTCACCAGCCAGTGGTGGTACCCACATGTTCTCCTGCTTCCACGCGTGTGCTATCAATCTGGTACAGACTCATCTCCTCATGAGTCCTCTCTCTTCCACAAACTTTTTTGTTTCTGTTTTTTTTCCCTTTCCTTCCCATCTTCTCACAAATATTTCTGGAGCCACCTCTGCAACTTCTTCTTCTTCTCTCTACAAACTTCTCTTTGGTGGTGTTCATGATCTTGCAACAAAAAGCTTTTCTTTCACCATCTTTGAAGAGGGTTGGTTGTGGATTTTTATTTTTTTTTGTTGTTAGTTAGTCATCTTCTTCACCATCATGATGAATCTCACAGAAGAATAAATATTAGCAAAACTAGTTTCTTCTGGACAAACAAAAAAATTCCAGACTTCTACAAATGGCTAGACTTATAAGAGTAATATATCTATTGCAATGAAGGAAGGAATGAATCACTTCAAGGTGACATGTTTCAGGGTAACTTCATGGTGGGAATATGGTGATTCAGATAGCTCATCATCCTGTAATGGGTTCCTCAGCAATTGGGTCTCAGAGAAAAGGGTCACCAGGGACATCAACAGGAGATCATCATCATCATCACCATCATGGTACAGGAGGAACACCATCTGGTCTCGGCCCTCGCAGCAGAAGCTTCATGAATGGTGCTGGAGAGCACACTAGTGGGGATGATCCCATCTCCCCAGTGGTGACCTGCATTGGACAAGTAAGTACTAACTTAGCTCAAGTCCACTAAGTGTGGATTGGATTTGTGCCATATTTCAATTTGGGGTTTTTTTGTGGGTTTGTTTTATGGGTCAGCTAGTACTCTTGATCCATAGTTTCTCTGTCCTATTAAGTTGTTCAAGCAAAGCTCTTACCAGGGTATAAAAGCCGTGGATTTCAAAAGAAAGAAAAAAGCCCCCAAGTTTTTCAGTCCAATTCAAGGGTTGAATGTATGTCTGCAAGAGAACTGTTTTCCAAGTTTCTCAGGAGTTACATTTTTTTGAGATTGGGTGCTGCATTAATCCCAATCCAATATTGGAGGATTTTGGGTTGCCAGGAAAATTTGGGTTCAATTTTGGTTGAGGTCATAATAACCTACTAGCTGATCCATTGGAGCAGGAGACAAATTTCTTGATTTCCAATAGGGAAGTTTAGAATTTTTTTTTTACTTGTCCCTTTGGGTCTCTTCTTTGCAAGCCTTGTTGCTGGAGGTTTTCTTTGAAAGGCTTGAATCATGTGTTGTGAAAGAGATAGAGAGAATTAGAAAGTGAGCAGCTCGACTACAGAAATGTTTCTTCACTACAAATCTAGAAAAGTGTTAACCACAACAAAAAAATGAAAATAAAATTTGCAGTTAGAAACCAGCAAACCCTAAGTTCTGTCAGATTTAGGTACGGGTGAAGCAGACAAAGGCAGCAAAGACAGTAATGGAGTCGGTGGAGGCAGAGAACAAGGGATCAAAGAAAGGCAGGTTACAGAGATCAACTGTAAATAGGATGCCTGATTCACCAAGACTATCCAGGTGGAGGCACTTTCTAGGGGCAAAGGCAACTGTGAGTTACCCAAGCTCACAGCGTCCAGGGCCAGAGCATAATTTTGAAATTGACCTGAACCGCTTCAGCACAACTTGTTCAAGTCTTGTTAAAACAGCGCCATCTCTGGAGGATATAACAACATGTCAAGCGCGAAGTGGTTCATTCCTGGCCAAGTCTTTGATGCTCTTGCAACTTGACTGTGATGAATCTACTACACAGAATAGCAGTCAGAAGGCCCCCACCCTGGAAGCCTTTCAAAAAGCTTTGGAGGTTAATAATGCTATCAAAGTTGACTTACCGAAAGTTGGGCTCCCTACAAAGCCCAGCTGTGATCAAGAGCCTCTTTGGAAACGGCGATGTGGGTCCAAGCCCTTAACACTCAATTTGCAAAAGAGAAGTCTTTCTGCCCCTCCCAGCCTAAATTGAGTGCCTTTGTGGGTCAGGTGTACACTTAGTGTTAGGGGAGTTGGTGTTAATGGGTTTCCTGAAGAGTTACATCCTGTCTTTGAGCTCTCAGGCCTGTGCACTGACAATAGACAATAGCCAAGATTAAATACAAAGGTGGCAGGATGGTCTTCTTTCAAGTGTGTCACCAGCTTTTTTTTTGACTCTGGGATCAAATCCTGGATGTCCATTTCAGAATTCAGATACATGTCTCAAAATGTAGTAGCCTTCTTCAATTCCAACATAGAATTTCATTGAGTTGTTCAGAGAGCTTCTTCAATTTTGCGTTTTTAAAATTCAGCTTTTCCTGTAACTGATACTGCTTGTATATATAATTACAAATGAGGCAAGCCAACTTCTAGCAACACCATGTTGCTGCCCTAATCCATAGCATTCACATACTGGAGCCCTTTGTGATCGTATGTTACGTTGACTTGGGCATTCATGTGACATGACTTCATTGTCAAACTTGCTACAAGCAAATGTAATCCTTCTTCATATCCTTTCATGATTGCATTTGAGAACATTGACCCATTGTATCCATTGTGGACTAGGATATTGTGCAGTGACAAATTACAATATGCCTACAATGCAATGCATTTTAGGCATCAACTCCCAAATTGTCATGAATTTCAGGTTTGAAGGTGAATCTCTTGTTGCCATTTGAACATCAACCTAACAACATTACAAAATTAAGACAATTTTGTTTGAATTCAAACAAACACACTTGGCATCAATGCAAAGAATAATTGTCTTGGATTCTTTATACAAAATTGGATTCAAACAATGGCACTTGGCATTGATCTTTATATATACATTTAAAAACTTTTGTTGTGGACTAGTTTGCCAAAAGGTCTACTCTCCAAGATGCTATACAAACCCCCTTTAAAATTGCTAAGATCAGATGATTCATCACTCACATGGTAATTCTACCACAAGATTGATTGACTAGTAAAAAAAACTGTCTTTCGCAATGTGATGTATGCAACTAAAAAATGTGGCAACTTGTTATATGCAACTAAAAACTATTGCATACAACACCTTTAGTTGCAAAAGACAGTTTTTCTTCTAGTTTAAGATTGGATGGATACTTTTAAAAACCTGAATCTAAAAACATGTTGAGTACATTGTTGAGAACTAGGCTAGCAAGGAGGATTTGCTCTTCTAGACATGAAATTTCTCGGTTCAAATCTCATAACACAATTGAAACATGTGTAAAACATGAATTGAATCATGCAATGCTTTATGCAAAACCATGCAAGGCACTTCAAAGGATTTTGATAGGGATAATTGATGGGATGGATGTATTAGAATGTACAGTGGGGGTTTTTTTTTTTTTTTTTTTGGGAAAATTTTAAAAACAATAAAAATGAAAAATAAAATAATGATGTTCATTTTTGAGGATTTCCATTGCTAGAAGTTGAAAAAAAGAAGGTAAAATTGCCACATTATGATATTTAGTGGTTTTTACTAGGCAAAATTTTTACTTGCCCACAATAAAAAAATAAAATTAATTACATTATTTTTTTGGGGTTTCAATCATCAAAAGTTGAAATTTTTTGAAAAGGAAAATTCACCGAATTGTTATATTTAGATCTTTCTAGTAAGTAGCCAAAAATATAAAGCAAGGACTAATATGCTTCATATTTGGTTTATAGCCAGATTTAACTAAATCTTCCTGGGGACGATTGTCACTTTTTCTACATCTTCCTTTGGAAAACGGCCATTAAGCTACACAAAACAATTCCTTATACAAACACTAACAAATATCCTACAATTTACTCTTGTAACTAGCATATTTTGATCAATCGGCTCCATGAGGTCACAAAAATATAGCATGATTCTTAAATTTTGTCCAAGACCTAAATTAGCCAAATTTGACTCATTCCTTATATTGGCAATTGCCATTGTGGCTACATCACAAAATCAAAAAAGTCAAAAACCTCCTCCTCATACCTACCATTTTCTTTTGGGGAGAATTTTCATCACTTGATGAAAAAAGAAATGGGTTGCTAATTTTTCAAGGTTTCTTTTGGAAAAAATGCTTGACATTAGCCATATTTTTAGGAGAAAAAAAAGTTAAAATTACCAAATTAAAACCATGATAGCTTCTAACATGTCACCATAACTAGTGTAGCCTATGCTCTTAGCCCAAGTGTGAATTGGTTACCCAATTAATTTTTATTTTCAAAATCATTTTTGGTCTAAATTTAATTGAATTTCCAATGAAAAAAACTACTCAAAATTCAATATCTAATGCACTTTAGGTCTCAAAATTTCAGAATCATTTTCACTAAAATCCCACTCATTAACAACTTCCCAACAATCCCAAGAATGTGCCCCAATTCCCCCATTAATTTTTAGTTTTGATTTAAATGAATTTTCAATGGAAAAAATGATCAATATTCAATAACTTCTCCACAATTGCTTGAAATATTATGAAAATAGCTTGGCACACACCCCTACTCAATAATATGGGAATTCCTATGGTACCAAAAAACATGGCAAGAAGACTATGATTTTTGGAAAATCTTAACAAGAAAAAAAATACCTAAACAACCTTCCTTCATACTAGGTAAATATTCCTTGTGGGTTTTCCAAAAAACTTCCACTTTCCTCTATGACTCGTAGCCAAAATTGGCTAAATCATCTTGTTGACCATAGCCAATCCACTTCCCTCACAAAATTGAGAAAGTAAAACCAATCCCTGCTTGTAACCAATATATAGGTAGGTCAGCCAAAGGGAAAGATTTTTGTGAATTTTTTAAAGGCAAGTTTTCGCCATTTTGAGTAAAATATTTTGAAATATTAAGAATGGTCTTTTGAAAATTCTTTGTTTTTTGAAAAAAGTTCAACAAAAAAAAGAAAATCATTAAATAAATAAATAAAATAACAACAAAAATTGCCTACTACATAAAACTTTAAGATTTTCCAATTTTGAAAATTTTAAAAAACATTCATCAAAATTTCAATGAAATTTCTGAGGATTCTCTTCATCTAATAGATGAATGTTTTTTTAATAGGAAGATGTGAAAAAAGTGACGATCATCCCTAAAGATTTAGCCAAATCTGGCTATAATAAACCAGATATAAAGTACAAAACTTTAATCATCCTTTTTATATCTTTGGCTACATACCCATCAGTGTTTTAATTTTTTTTGCAATTTTCTCCAAATGTTGCTCCAAAAGTGACAATCAGTCGCAAGAAGATTTATTTAGCCAAATCTGGCTACAAGACAAATAAAAGAAAAAGAAATTCTAGGAATCTTATTACATGTTACCCAAACATTAGAACGTATAAACTAGAATATGGCGATTTCATAAGAAAAAAAAGAAGCTAAAAATAAAAAATCTTGGTGATTTCATAACTTTTTTTTTTCCTCTCAAAAGAAATGTGGCGATTCTTTTTGGTTTTTTCTCAAAAAGTTCCCTTGACCACGTTGTTACTTGGGACTTTTTTTTGGTAGCAAAATTGCGAATCTTCGCCAAAAAATAAAAAAATAAAAATCACTGCTACTTAGACACGCAAAACCAAACATAGAAATCTGACCATTTGTGCAAAAAATTTCCCTCACTTATGGCGATTGAAAACCTCCAAATTTATCGCTTCATTTTCGAGTTTTCAATTTTAAGTTTCGCCAAAACACGCAAAACCAAATATAGAAATTTGACAATTTGTGCTAAAATTTTCCCTCACTTATGGCGATTGAAAACCTCCAAATCTATCACTTCATTTTCGAATTTTCAATTTTCATTTTCGCTTTTTGGCGAAACGTAGCCAGGAAAAAAAGGGCTGACGCTGAGAAGAGCTCTTGTTTGGAAGACAGAGAGAGAGAGAGAGAGAGAGAGAGAGAGAGAGGATGTGTGGATTGCGTGTGTGTTTGTGCGCGCATGCTGTTCCCCACTTGTTCCGTGAGCCTCCTCCAGACAGGCTCCCATTCCCGAGCTTTTCTTTGGCTGCTTCTTCTGTCACAACGTTTCTGCTGTGATTGCGGCGGTGGCGTTGTTCAAGCAGCAGGAAGATGGTGCCTCCTAATGTTGTAGCCGTGCTTGCAACTGCGGCCGTCGCCCTGACAGTGCGATTTGTAGCTTCCAGACGCGGTGCTCCGGAATCTTCTGACCCTGCTAGCAATGGCAATCCAGAGGAGGAGGCGGAGGAGGACGCAGCAGCAGCACAACAACAACAATTTGGAAAGAAACGTGACTTTGTTGTCGAACCTACAACAATCACCTGGCATAACATTACCTGTGTCCTTCTCGACAAGGCTAACAAAGTGGTACGAATCCCTTCGTCCTATCTTCGCAGCTGCTGCTCCTTCTCTTTCCGAGAGTCATCATCATATAGGTCATTTTCTGGAGCAAAATTTCCAGCTCCCAAACTCGACCGGGGAGAGTGTTGGTATTTATCATTTACAACAGTTCAGTACCAGAAGACTCTGGTGTTTTCTGTAGACCAGTAGACTACAATATGTACATGTGCTGCAAGTTCAGGCTTGAACAGGTAGGTAGCCCACCTTCCAGAGTCGATCATGGTGTTTTTGCAGACAATGTTAGGGCTATAACCTAGAGAAACAAAAGAATGGAATTCTCGTGTGAACACATTGGAATGCATTAGAAAGCTTGTGCAATGAGGGGATTTGAAATAATAGGAAGATCTTTTTATGCATGGATCTTCTATTATTGTATGCAGTCAAAAGTGCTGCTGCAATCTGTTGAGTGGTGAGGCTTGAACAGGTAGCTGCCTTCCAGAATAGATCACTCTGTTAGGTTTTGTGGAGAGTGTTATGGTAACCTATAGAAAAAAGAGACAAAGCATCTTTTGAATGCATTGGAGTGCCTAATTGTAAAGCTGCTTAAGGGAGGGGTTTTGCAATAAGAAGACCTTATTGATGCATCTTACATTATGTGTGCAGTCAAAAGTGCTTTTGCAATCTGTGAGTGGTGAGGCAAAAGCAGGGCGATTACTTGCTATCATGGGGCCATCAGGATCAGGAAAAACAACTTTTCTCAATGTGCTAGCTGGCCAGCTTCCAGCATCTGCTCGCTTACATATCAATGGATCTATCATGATTAATGGACGTCCTTTCTCATCCATGAAGCACAGGTCTGTTGCCCTTGTATTTTGTCAATGGATTCCTTCAAATTATGACCTGTAATAATATACTGCATGGAATAGGAGTTTAGTATTGAAGGTGGATGTGCTGTGTGCATTCAGGCTGGCATATGTGAGACAAGAGGACCTTTTCTTCTCTCAACTCACAGTGAGAGAGACCCTGTCCCTTGCAGCTGAGCTTCAGTTGCCAAGGACCTGGAAATCAAAGGCCAAGGACCGTTATGTGGATGAATTGCTCTATCGCCTTGGCCTGGTGGGTGCAATCCCCTGGATAATTGCAATAATGTGGATAACTAACTGTTGTTCTCTGAGCGTGTATGCTCGTGTGCTTTTGTGCAACATTAATTTTGGTCTGTGTCAACCTGAGAGATTTCCATTAGTTAACTTTGCAACCACAGCCTCATGAGGGTCAATTACAGGGGACTTATTGTAGACAGAATGATTTGCACTACCTGCGCTGGAAGCAGGTGACCTGTGCAGATACTGCTGTCGGTGATGCAAAAACACGTGGAATCAGCGGGGGTGAAAAGAAGAGACTTTCCATAGCCTGTGAACTTATTGCAAGCCCTTCAGTAATTTTTGCTGATGAGCCTACCACAGGTGATCTAACCTCTTACTCAATACAAATCATCCCCCCTTGAATCAGAATATATGGGTCCATTTTGGAGATTAACTCACTGTCTTTTTTATCTTTTTTAAGTGACACTCATAAGGTTATGACCCCACTCATTCTGTTTGTGTTAGTTTTGTTTTACTGGAACTGACAGAACAGTTATCCTCAAATTGTTTCTGTGGAGTTTCTCTCTGCGATTCTCATAGTTATGTTTTCAAGTGCCTTCACAGATGTTCTGCATCCAAGTAGTCACCAGTGTTTTGTTTAAAGGATATGTTCAGGGTGCAGTAGGTGTGGGCCTCTCCATGCCTTAGGCTTAAATGCTTGTGTGTACAGGTGCAAGCTGAAGTGAACAAAACTTGCCCTTACAAGCTTCTTTTAGATGACACTATTATTGAGATTTTTTATTAGCTATGTCACTGGAATGCTAGCTAACACCATGAATGAGTCTTTCAGTTGCTTCCAGAAATTTGACAGCAGCTCAGGATGCAGATGTGTGTATAATGTTTTGAACTCAATATTCACCAGAAAATCATATGCTTATCTACATCCACCACTGGGAGCTGATGAAGTTAGTGTGGAGTCATGGCAGCCGGTCACTGTCATTTATGATTAAGGTGATGGTCCAGCACTTTGTGAGTGACACTCATAGGGTTATGACCAAACCCATTCTTGTCATGTTAATTTTGGTCTTCCTGGAACTGCCAGAGTGGTTACCTTCAACGTGTTGTGGTAGATTTTTCCCTGCAATCTCATAGATATATCTTTATCTTCGCATCCAATAAGAACCTTGCAACCAATCATAGGTGTTTGTTTGGGTGTTTGTGACTAAATCAAGGTTGATATGCCAGAACCCACAAGAACACTGAAGTTAAGCACCTCAGGCTGGAAAGAGTACTAGGATGTGCAAGCCTCTTGCTGTTACAACAATGAAAAAAGCACACCTCCTATAAAATGAGGCAGTATGTATACTGCATAGGGAAGAGGTTCTCAGCCATGCCAGCCAGCTTGAACTAGTGTCAAGGAATTTTTCTTTTGTTCCACCTTCATTTTGAGTAACTTTTGATCTTTCTGTGTCTGGATTTGAGGAGTCAGGCTATCCAGAAGTTTCTGTTCAACTCTGTATGTCTATAGTCATTTGTGAGCAATTGCTTGTTGCCAGGTTTGGATGCATTTCAGGCAGAAAAGGTGATGGAAACTCTACGAAAACTTGCACAGGAAGGTCACACTGTTGTCTGTTCCATTCATCAGCCACGTGGATCGATCTATTCCAAGTTTGATGACCTTGTTCTTCTGTCCAGTGGGGCACTTGTCTATGCTGGCCCAGCCCACGACCATGCTCTCATGCACTTTGCAGAACTGGGGTGATTAATCACCCTTCCTGACTCATTTGAGTTGACATAGAATGCAATATCACCTGCATCCAAGCCTAACAACTATGTTCTCTATGAAATAGAGAACAAATTGTGCTGTTTGTTTGCTCTCTATTTTTTTTGAAGTCTGAATTGGAATCATTCTGGCAATTAGCACAGTGTTTTTGCACTATTAGGCCTCAGAAGTCAGCAGTTTGAAGTTGTCTTCTCAGCAGCTATATTTCAATTATAATTGGCCTGACAGAATGTCTCTCTTTTCAGTTTACCTCCAAATTGGTTCAATTGTAGGAATATGTATACAGATTTCAACCTGAAAACTGGGTCTGTTTGCATGCATGTTCATAGGCACACATGCCCAGAGCACATGAATCCTGCGGAGTACTTTGCTGACCTGATTTCAGTCGACTACAGCTCCTCTGAGACTGAAGCAGTCACCAAAGAGAAGATTGCAGGTCTGGTGGATGCATTTGCTCAGAAGGGAGTAAAATTAAACCACTCATTTCTCTATGGTGCCAACAAAGCAGAAGACGAAATGAAAGTTGAGATCCAACCTCCACAGAGTGTTGCAATTCAAAGGGGGAGCTGGTGGCGACAGTTCCGGTTGCTACTACGGCGGGCATGGATGCAGGTATGGCTTTCATCTGCTGTAGAGAAAAGGATCAAATTCCTGTATTAGAAAGCAATTTCTCTCAACTGAGAATAACTAGTAGTTGAGAATTAGTAGTTATAGTAGTCATGGAAATGACAACAATTAGGATTACAATTAGCTTCATAGTCTAGCCAGGAAGCAGAAAATCCTGGAGTAGCTGAAAGTGTGCTCTATTTTGTCAATAGGGCCAGGTTTGATGGGCTGACCTTGTACACAGATATGACCTAGCATATGGAGAACTGAGGTCCTTCACACCACAAAGCAAGTTTACCAAGTACAACTGGTAGAAATTAAAAAGACATGAGCTTTAGGCATGGCAGTGTATGGGAATCCATAGGCCTGTGTAGCCTGGATGGTATTTTGATAGGGGTGGAGGTTTTTGTAGGTAACACGTGACAAGGTAACAAACAAAGTGCGAGGCAATATGGCACTGACATCAGCACTCATCTTTGGTTCAATCTTTTGGCGTATGGGACACTCCCAGACTTCAATTCAGGATCGAATGGGCCTATTACAGGTATTAGCAGGACTTCTTTCACTGCTATCTTACCCTGTATTAGAGTCCTTGTGCAGAGTTTTTGGGGGCATTCTACCTGTATCCTTCTCAAAACATCTTTCATCTGCTATGATGCATGACTTGGATTTGCAAATTTGGTCTGAAATTTAGACAAGGCATTACAGAAGCTGTTCTGTTGGAGATGCTCAAGGCAAAGGTATTTCTCAATCAGGGCAATCAGAAATTGGTTCAAAGTGTAGTCCAACTGAACTGGAGACTAAAACTGCCTGTGAACTCTTCAGAGAATGTGCTCATGGAGTCCACATTCAAGCTGATGAAACTTGAGTGGATTCATATTTACTGAGCAGCTTTCCATAACAGGAATTTCTAATTGGAAAACTTTGTTGTGGAGGTTTCAGGTGGCAGCTGTTAATACAGCAATGGCAGCACTCACAAAGACTGTGAATGTGTTTCCAACTGAAAGATTGATAGTCCAAAGGGAGCAGGCCAAAGGAAGTTATGCATTGACCCCATATTTGGTGGCCAAGCTAGTAGCAGAGGCTCCAGTTAGTGCTGCTTTTCCACTCATGTTTGGTGCCATTCTTTATCCAATGGCTCGCCTTCATCCCACTCTTGGAAGGTTCTATTTCTCCCCATCTTATGGAGTAGGAGCAGGGAATTCGAGGCTTGTAAGGAGATCATATTCATTTACAGGAATAATAATCTGCAGTTGATTGTCCTTACCAATGATGGTGAAATTGTCCTTACTATTGGTCCTATTTTGCTCACCTACTAGGAACCAAGAGGGTTGAAATTTGCAGAGATTAGAGTCAACTTCTAATTTCCCCAAAATCAGTAGGTATTCTAACCACTGTGCTAAACCATTTGGTTGCTCCCTCATGTGGAATGGAAAGTCAAGTTACAGAAAGCAGATAGCAAATATGAATATGCAAACGTAGTCATGCACCATTCTGACTGGTATCTCTATGAAAAGATACAGATGCCTTTCTGACTTGAAATTTGATCATTTTGTTTATTTTGGAGGGAGCAGGTTTAGTGCATTTTCAGGGATAGTGATGGTTGAGGCTTTTGCAGCATCAGCAATGGGATTGACTGTTGGGGCTATTGCACCCTCAACTGAGGCTGCTTTGGCCCTTGGTCCTTCATTGATGACAGTTTTCATTGTATTTGGGGGCTACTATGTAAACTCAGAAAACACTCCAACAATTTTCCGTTGGATTCCAGAAGTCTCTCTTATCCGCTGGTATGTTATTTCTCCATTGCATGAGAGAAATCTGAAGGAATAGGAAGAGAATGGAGGAAGTTCACTATAACTGGAAGTGCTCAAGGAAGCTTGACCATTGGTAATGTCAGACACCAGAATTGAGGTTTTTACTGAGTTCATGTGGTTTTGTTCTTTTTGGTGATAATGCCAGGGCATTCCAAGCTTTATCAGTCAATGAGTTCAAAGGGCTCAAATTTCAGGGCACAAACACATTTGATTTAAGTGATGGTGAGCAGGTGAGTATGTTCCAGGTCATTCCAGTACCACATCAGACATTTGTACTAAGTCATGTGTGCTCTTGTCCTGCTTGTTTCTTGGCACCATAATGAATTTGCTTTTCAAGGCAAGGAAAGACTGGTCCTTTTGGGTTTCTGGGATTCAATTAAACCAATCACATCAGTGGTCCACAGTGTGATCCTCCACTGAATGCTTCAACTTTCAGTGTGATCTTTCACAGAATACTTTCTCCCACATGCCTGTTGACTTTTCCTCTTGCATGTAAGTGCAATGTGGACAACCAAGATGGAATTGTTCTATCCATTAATGAAAGGATTTTCTGTCAGCGTATTTACCTTTCACATAACTGTTCACTTTGTTGGTGGTTCTTAAACATAGATTGTAAACGTGTTACTCAGTAGCTTATTGGCTTCTATCCCTTCAGAGATTGTGCTGTCAAGATATGCAGGAGATTCGACCTTGAGAATCAGGTTTCAATGTGCAGGTATATGTATGAGTATTGTATGAATCAACTGTTCTATCGTAATGTAAGCAATCCCTTCTTGGGATTAGTGGTGACACTTCAGCATTCTTGGAGTATAGGATGACCCTACTGTCCTATTGTCTTATTTATTTCAGTGTAGGTGGTTTAATGCTGTTGGTTTTGGTGGAGACATGGAATGCAGGTGTTGGAAAGGCTATCATTTGGAAAAAGCACTGTAAGGGGTGCAATTACACAAGAGGCTCGAATTGCACTTTTCTGGTACTGGCTAACATATGTTCTATTGAAGAGAAATAAACCGCGCTACCAAGCTCTTGAGTCCCCCACTGCTGCTGTGGACCCAGTAAATTGAAAGTCAATGAGTTGGAGACATTACCCTTGATTGCGGCTTTCAGTGACCTCTACATGGTGGGTGTAAGGTGGGAACCCTAAACCTTTGTCATGCCTTGAGCATACTAGTGGACTGACATGGGTAAGCATATCAAGTTGTAGAACCTTTGAGCAGCAATGAAGCGAAGCCAGCCAGCAGTATACACTGTCTGTCAGTTGTCCATGGAAAGTACAAACTTGAGTATGCTCAGGATTAGGAGATCTGAGCTCCATTTTCGCTAGAATTTCCAAGTTGCAACTTCAGAATCTCGTGTAACATTCTCTTTTTTTCTGTGTTTAGAAGTTAGGTTTGATTTTCAATGTGACTTAAAGCATCTTGTTGAAGGGCTATCATGTTGGGGTGTGTGGAGTGTGGACCTGTTGAGACCCAAAAACTGTCTTTGTACACAACCAATCCAGTTTGTGGATGGGTTCACAAAAGCCAGTAGTCTAGAAGAAGCAACAAGATACTTGAAGGGCACGATTTTAGCGTTCAACACATAGTCTGGTTCAAGGACCTTGGAGTTTTCTGGAAAGAGAATTGGAAAATGTAAAAAGGGATAGATGATTGGGATCTTTTGTATAATCAATTTACTGATTGATTTGAGAGTGTTTTGGAGTTGTATTTCAAACTTTGAGAAAATCAAATTGAAGGATATTTGTTATTTGAATCTAGTTTTGATTGAAAGCCTCTTCTCAGTACACTGTGTATACAGCAGGGTAAAGGGCACTTTGCTATTGTTCAAGTTGGGTTCCACAATATCAGAATGGTGTTGAAAAACAGAAAATTTTGAAAACATGGAGATCTGAAAAAACACCTTTCCATTCTTCTTTACTTGGGAATTGGCTAAACAGATTCCAATTTGAAACTTTCCTTCAAAGGATAACTTATGAAAACTAAGGTTGCTAGACCTAAACAAGCTCTAATGAATCATTGTGAGTAGAATTAGTACAACTCAATCTATGAGAAGCAATATGTAGCATGAATTGTGAAAATCAGATGATGTTTTTACGTACTTAGATAGCAGTTTGGGTATTAAAACCTAGAGTTTATGTTTGTCTTGTATATACATTTGAGTCAAAAATGCTGAGGAATGATGGAATTGCTTCACACGAAGACATGGTTGTAAAACACATGATACACAATAGGGCATTTGAAAAAAGACATACACGTTTGACAAACTGCATAACACTATAAAGGTTGCCTTTTTGTACTTGTTACATTAAAGACAATGGCTTGTTTAACATACTCCATTGTTGGAGTCTCAAGAAAAAACCCAGGACATAATCAAGCAAGCAAAATGAAATTTCCCAACTTCACACAAATCTGAAGCAGAAATCAGAGCATTCCAGCAGCAAGATCAATCCCTGATAGAAGGCCAAATCTCTCTGCTGATCTTTCTCTTTGATGAGCATCATCACCAAAATAAATAAATAAATAAATAAAATATCAGTGCACAGATTCCAAGTACAAGAAAAACCAACACGAATTGTTGCATGATTGCAGTCAATTAACAGCTTACCTGATTCTGATTGTGTGTCTTTGCAAATCTGCCTGTGTTTTTTTGTTGGTGGATGTGTGTTGTCCTCATGCTGCCAAAGTGATACAGATTTTATTTTTATTCTTTTGCAGAGTAAGTATTTTGGTCTTGAGTTGGGAATCGAGCTTTCTTTTCTTCTCCTACTTTGTGCACCACTTCTCCTTCCACTTCTTTGTAGTTGCTGTTTTTTCTCAGCTCTTGGGGTAATGGGTGCAGTGATGATGATGTGCTCGTTGAGGTAGCTAGTTTTTCTTGTTGTGGGTTTTGTCATTGTGTTCTCCTCATGCTCTGAAAGTGGTGCAGTTTTCCTTCATGTAGTGTTTAGGGTTTCTGAGCTGGATATTTCTTTTTTGTTGTGTTTTTTCAGAGCTTGGGTTATGGGTGCAATTTTGACAAAGATTTGCTGCAAGTAGTTCTGGTTATGAGTGCGTGTGTGTGTTTTTTTGGGCCAGTTTCTTGATTTGTTGTTGTTTTTTCCGGGTGTCTGGTTTCCTGGGTCATTTGTTATGGGGCTCAGATTCTGGTTGAAGTTTTTTGTAAGCAATCCACATATGAAACAGAGTGGAGTCTGAAGCTCATCATACCAGAGGGGATCATCATCAAAGCTGCAGATACAAACTGTGTAATTGGAAGAAGCAACATGAGTCTCTTTGGCATGGGCAGGTTTGAGTTTTGTACCAATGCATCTGTCCTACATTGCAAATTCCATATGCAAAAAACATGAGAAAACAAATTTTCTTCATCAATTTCTTTTGCACATACACTTAAGCTTTATGAACAACTAACTAGCTCTACTTCCTGACATAGATAGAGGGGGATGCTGCAATTCCATAGAGCTGTAGAAGAAACCTAACTCATACTTGGATTTGAGGTTGCAAATGCAAGAGTACTCAAGAGTTGTTAGGAGAAAGCAAATGTGGCTGCATTGAATTTGGTTCCAAATGCTAAAACCCATTAAGGCTCCAAGTAATGAACGACAAAGATCACACATGCCAGAGCCCTCCATAAGTTCCAATGCCTTTTTTCTTACACCCATCACGGCAGTTTGGTCTATATAGTCCATGACTGCCATGGATAGCCAAGTGAATGAATGTGGGATCAATGCACATTCTGACCCAAGAAAAGTACACCATCTGGGAGCAAGGTAAATGGGTTGTCTCTCAATCTTCCCCCCACCACTTTCCTCCATTGTGCACACTTGGTAGAGGCAATGCTCTTGTGACCAAGCTGATATCTCTTGTTTTGTGGGAACCATGTAGAGTCATGTAGTTGATATGTGTTGTCACTTTTTATTGGTTATGGATGCTAGCAACTAAAAGAAATCAGTTTTGGGCTATGCATATGTAAATAGAACTGGATCTGATTTGGAACCAGACTTGCCTAGGATTTCCTTTTAAAGAACCCAGAATTCGGGAATTTTGAAGTGTGAAAAAACCAAGTTTGCAACTGGACCAGAGGTTCTAGCAAACCAAAAAAAATTCCTTGAACTAGAATTAGAGGTTATTTTAAAAAGGTTGGAACTAATACCAAGCTATTGCTTATTCTCAACTCCTCCAGGTAAATATTGAGACTGGCAAAATAGAGATAAAGAAAGGTCATTATGTCGACCTTCTGTCAGCAGTGGGGTTCGAACCCACGCCCCCTTACGAAGACCAGAACTTGAGTCTGGCGCCTTAGACCACTCGGCCATGCTGACGAGTTATGGCAGAGAATTTTTTAATATCTATTTGAATAGTAGAAACAGTGCTGTTACTTTTCCAAACTCCTGCACACAGGAAACAGAGAATTCTTAAAAGTTATCCTCAAAATCACCCCTTTTTAGGCCTGCCTTTTCCAGCCCTTTTTTTTACAATTTCTGGCAATATACAGCCAAATATTATAGGATTAAAAGTTAAAAGTGCTAAAATTAAGTGTTTTTCTAGATTTTCAATATTTAGCCAATTTTTTTGATCAATTGCCATTTTAGGGTGTTACATGAACAATCATCCCTTGTTCATAAAATGTTCACATCAGCTGAACCCAAATAACTTCACAATTTTTTTTTATTGGGAGGTGAATCATATACTATATACAGTAGAAGGCCACCTGCAACACCCATCTGTCGAATAATTAATTAAATTTGAAGATTCCATGTCCAAAAATAGAATATTTCAATAGATTCTTTATTTTCCTTCACAAAATTTTGTTCTTTGAAAAAAGTATAATATGAAAATTTCTACATTTCTATAAATAATTTATTTGTGTTAAAGTTGCCAAGGTATTATTACAATATTTAAAAAAAATTGACCCATGTGGCTCTTTTGCCTTGGTATATGGATCAATACATTTTACATTACTTAGAATATAATTTTGAGGTGAGGAAATCAAATCCTTTTGCATGATATCAAATGCAAGGAGACAAAACTCGAGCCGTTATATGTGGTTAACTTGGTAATTAAGTTTTTCCTTTAACTTTTCCTATTACTTGTTCTTGCCTAGTATGGTGGAGAAGATGATATCTAAGGTCAACTTAAAAACATCATGTCTTAACATGTGGTTTGATATCTCCTGATTGTTGGTTTTGCCATGTAAGTGATTTTGCAAATGATACTATGGTGTTTCACCAAACTCGGATACACTCATAAAATGTTCACAAATTACTTATACAAGAACCAATCAAAATCAAGTTTATTTATTTGTGCAATGTTAGAATGTCAACTCTTTATACAACATTGAATATATATAGTTAAGACAAATGAATGTAGAATGATACTCCTTTGAGAGCTAAGATTGTTATTTAAAAAGTTTTAACATAACCCTGATAAAAAGTAGAAAAGTAAGAGCCCCATATCAGATTTGAGGGGGTGTCCTTTTGATTCAAATTTCTTCTTGAAGTAATGCTAGTTAATTAATGCTCGTCAAGTGCACATGATCATCAATTTTTGGACAAAAATCAAACAAGGAAATTGGTCTCCTACAAATGTTTATCATATCTAACTATATTTGTCACTAATTGAAACTTTGCTTTGTGTTTTACTAAACAAAACTTTGTGGTTAGTTAAATCTTAGCTAGTTACTAAGTTTGAAATTTCAAACTAATTACAGATGAACTCACCTTCACATATTGAGTAAACAACACTAGAAGATAATATACATTGAGGAAGGCATGTGAAATTTGGTACTTTTAAATGGCACACAAGATTGACAAATGATGCATTTCATGGTTATTATCTTGCTTCACATGTCAAATTGTGACCTAATATATTATGCAATGGGAAAATAGAAGCTCCTCACATGCTTGGTAAGTTGCACTTAGCAAGTGTAAGATAGCCAAATGGGTGGCACATGCATCATAATGGGTAGCTAGGACCCCATTCCATTACATTATTAACATCTTTAGTGAATGGACAAGACACACCTATGAAATAGTTATGCAGACCAATGTTGGGCAATTCTTTGTTTTTTTTGAGAACCGTTGAGATTGGATTTAAAAAGATTTTATGACATTCGCTTCAATTTTTTTTCTAATTTTTTTTTTTTTTTTTTAATAAATTTAAACATGTTTTTAAAAATTACAAAAAATAATTTTTTTTTAGTTTCAAAATTCTAGTTTTCAAATATTTCATAACAATTGTTTTTCAAAGGTGGTTTTTATT
>Ga0116231_10001701_pt1 | contig 45624 bp, 18 predicted proteins | sample S1TSphgellanicum_2_FD_89695 | JGI IMG/M metagenome (GOLD analysis project Ga0116231, IMG submission 89695) | Host-associated microbial communities from peat moss isolated from Minnesota, USA - S1T2_Fd - Sphagnum magellanicum MG | ecosystem: Host-associated > Plants > Peat moss > Unclassified... | reverse complement strand
TGTTTAAGACTATTCTGGTGGAGATGGCGTACTCTGTCATTCATCTTCACAATCGAGTCAACAAAAGCAAGATAACTGTCCTTTTGCTATGTCCAGAAGAGCTGGAGCTTGGAAAGCATCTTCAATGCCTCCCCTGATGTGACCACCGGAAGCTCCTGGTTGTCGTCGTCATCATCATTGTCCGCGGGCAGCGGCGATGGCTGGAATTGCTCGATGATAGCCTCTGTAATGTCATCGTCGATGGGCACGCTAGCAATTGTCTCCTCGTCAGGATAGTTGAGAAGGTTGTGGATTTCCATGGGGTTGTGATAGTGGAACTGACGAATCTACTCTTTCAGTTCAGCAACCAGTTCAGCGAGGGGTTCGATTTCCTAGGTGGCGGTCGCATCTGAGCAGAGTTGACAGTGCTTGAAACAATTCTTGATGGTCGTTGACTGGACATCTTGCTTCCAGGCTACGATGGCGTTTTGGATGTCGTCAAGGAGGTTGATCTTCTCCGGGTCTACGATGCTGCTTTCAATCCTTGACATCAGTTGGTTGTTGAATCGATGGCGGTAATAGGCCTTGAATGTGCGAATGATTCCAGCGTCGCACAACTGAATTTTCGAAGTGGTGTTTAGCGGCAGGTAGAGCAATGTTGTGTTCTTCAGCTGAATGTTGAACTTCTCCAGATCGGCGTCTTTGATGTGCACACTGCAATTGTTGAGGAGCAATATCACCTTCCGTCCATCCATGCGCCGATCAAAAGCCATTAACCACAATTTGAAGACGTTCTGTGTCATCCATGCATTTTTGTTGGCGTGGTACTTGCAGTCGAGGTTATCGATGTTGATGTTTTTGAAGCAGCGGGGGTGAAATGACTTGCCGATGATCCAGAGTGGCAATTTGTCAGACCCGACAACATTGTAGCATATAGTGATGGTGATGCGCTCCTTGTTTTGCTTGCAGCCTTTGAGCTGTCTGGTGGCAAGCGAGTTGTCGACTTGCATACAGTAGAAAAGCCCAATTTCGTCCATGTTATATATGTCAGCAAGTGCATACTGGTCCAGGATTGTGTGTATGCGTGGCAGGGACTCCTCGATGATCTCCGTGTCCGTAGCACCACTCTCGCCAAATCGACAATGTGACCGTATCTGATGCCATTGCTTGAATTTGGCTAGCCATCCGCTCGAAAACTTGAATTTTGGTGTGTTAGGATGCAGCTTCTCCAGGAATTGGGCAGCCTTTTGGCGGATCATCTTCCCGCTGATGTTGATATTAGCCTGGTATGCCTCCACCCACTGCACCAAGGTTTCATCCACATCCTGATACATGACCGGTCGCCGAGTTTTGGTGTTCCCATTTATAGTTTCCTCCCATGTCAGCAGCTCTGCCGAACGCTGCAGAATGTTGCTGATTGTCGCCTGCGTCACCGTCACCTGATGAATCTCCTCCAACCACTTCACCAGGGCCCTCTGACTGAGGGCTGGGTTGTCCCTCTTATATCGACAGAGGGCAATGCGCAGGGACTCTGTCAAATGGCTGTGAGCTAGTTTGGGGGACTTCGCCATTGTTAGTTGTTGGTGAAGAAAAAAACGGGTCCTGCCCTGCTTTTATGCACAAGCAGTGTAACAAAGTCGATCTACAAGTCTTTGTATTCGTTCGGCAACTGAGCTACATATCTGGGGATACAGTTCGAAGCAGAAACTGGTCGTTCGTCGATTTTCTAGAACGTTCCCTGATGTTCCGTCCCTACCGATTCATGTGGATCTGACCGGATTAATCAAGTAATGTATCGACAAGAAGGCTCCAGAACGTTCCCTGACTTTCCAAGGGGTTTCCGCGATCTTCTGCAGAGTGTAGCTTAGATTTGTACCGTGTATATCTAGTTTAGGGCAAAGTGTGAAGTGCGCTGGAGGGACAATACTCTGGTTACAAGCAAGTTCGGAAAAAAAGTGTTGGACTTCAGATTTTTTCACCCTTTTTCTTTGCCAAAGACAGGTTGCCTTGATGATCAAAAATGCAAAGAAAATGGGAAAAAAGAGCAGCTTGCAGCTTTTGAACCCTGTGCCTCATAGTTCCAAACTCTCCCATAACTTATAACCTCTCAAACTTTATCACTGACTACCGGTCCCTAGGTGATAAAATTATAGAGGTTCTACTGTATTGATCTTGTATAATTAGCACTAATAGGAACTCAAGAATACATTTGGTCCTATTCTATATGCATATTATAATACATTTCTAGGAACTCAAATTACACATAGGAATTTGAAAATTCAACAATTGTCTAGGAAGTATGGTACTTGCATTTAGGATAGAAATGTTTAGTCCAAGATTGCACATTTCTTTTTCAGGGATAGGTTTCTAATATTTTATCGTGGTTTATAATTAAGACTTTGGTATTCAAATCAAGACACAATGTTTTAGTCTAAAAGATAAATAAATCAAATTAGTTTAAGGCATAGGTATTGTGGTCAAGGGTCACAATTATGTATTCTTGGATTTTTTGAGTACTTACAAGTGGGTAATTGATTTTTTTCGAGAGGAGCTTGTTTGATGGCTATAAATAATTCACAAGAATTTTTGTTTTTTTTTGCATTTAGATTTTTTCACAAGATTCAAGGTAGTATATCCTAATGTTTAGATTGGATTGACTTCATTTAGCAAACTAAAACTTCATTTTGTAAAGAAATTGCAAGATTTCAATAGTTGTTATTGCAAGTACCACCAAGAGATGGCAAAGATCAAACTAGGGTTCAACAATATGCGAGCTTCAAGTGTTCATCATGGCTTATAGAGCCCCACCTGCACATGTGGATGCCTTTCATTTTGTGCAAACCCTTTTTCTGGAACCTTTCGACAAGGGACTGTTAGTTGTCAAATTACATCCCATACATTTGAGAAGGTTAAACATATATGTGGTAGAAAATTTTGTGCCCCAAGGCTCTAGGGAAAAAATGGTTTAACCTAGATTGTGTGAAGGGCAAATGTGCAAAATGTGGTTTCCATATTTTGCCACTTTGCAATAGTTCAAGATGGATCTAACTAATGACAATTTTATGGCTTGGAAACATTTTGAGAAGTTTTTTGCAAGTGAAGTTCAAATATGAGAACCAAAAGAAGTTTGTCTTATTTGTAAGCTTACAAACTCATGACAATTTTTGGAATATGCTACCCCAAATTCTCTAAATTTGTCATGCATAACCATGTAGCAAGATGGCAAGACTTACAGTACATGGTGTCCTTGGAAATGTTGAAAGAAAGTGAAATACTTTCACTCATTGACTTCATTGAGAATTATTCTTTCAAGTGCCAATATGAAATACAAGAACAACATTGGTTCAATTTTCATCTTTCAATCTTGGTGCATATTATTTACCAAGTTGAAATCCAACATGGAACCCCTTGGATCCAAATAGTCTATGGCTCACAATAGAATACCATTATTATCTTTTAGATGATTGCAAACATGACAATCTATTTGTGCAACATGTGTTTAGCTTGCATTGGGGTCACCTAACATCAAATGGTCAGTTTCCCAAGATGCATTAGGTGTGGAGTGATGGGTGTGCTAGCCAATTCAAGGGTGCGAAATCTTGGTTCCGTGTGTCAAGATACCATGGGTTGACAACTTTTCCATAACTCCTTGCAAATTGTATGATGCAATGGAATTAGTTGGGTACAAGCCATGGGAAGGGTCCACATGATGGTGTAGGGGCTTGCCTCAAACAAGCCATCAAGAAGGAGCAACTTAAGGCTCATGGTGAGAATTTGAAGAACATTCATGATGTGGTTTTCTACCTTCAAAGGTCAATGAACCAACCTCATATTGCATATGAAGGTGTTAAAAAAGATGCTAGAAGAGTCTCTTGGGAAGTGAAAGAAAGGGATCTCAATAGAACTCAAGGATTTGACTATAAGACTGTGGCAAGGTTTTGGAATATGCATTCAATGCAAGCAATAAGTGCATCAAACAACATCTTTTTGGAGGTTAGGGATTTTTCTTGCTTATGCCACCACTACATTGAGGTTGTGCCAAGTGACTATACCTTTTGAAGGGCTATGTTGAACCATGGAGGTTGGTCACATTGGAACCTTGTGATGCAACATATGTTCTTTGTGATGCGGAGTTCAATGATGAAGACTGGGGAGTAGGGGAAAATAACAATGATTTGGTTACAAGGTGAAAGTATGATTGGGTGGACCCACTAGGAAAACCCTCAAAGGACAATCAAAGAACAAAAATTGGCCAAATAATATTTTTTTACCCTTTTTTTAAAATGTTTTCATAATTATAATTTTTTTCCTCATGTTTATTTATTACATGCCAAGTATATGACTAGAAGTTCAATTCATATTCTTGCTATTTATAAACCCCTCGCAATACATATTGAAAATTTTCTTCAACTATTAAAATGCATTTATGTAAAAGCTCCAGATCATTGCTTTACAATATTCATAGGTGATTTAAATGTGGACATGTTAGAAAACACTTCATCATAAAAAAAACTAAAGGAATATATAGAACAACATAAGTTTACTTTAACCTTTTTAGAAAGCACAACAATTCACAATTAGATAATGTATGGGGTAGTTCAATTTTGACATGTTAATTAGGATGTATAAAAGTTTATTGGACTAGTCATAAACCAATATATTTCATGTTCTAACTTCAAACAACTACCAAACCATGTATCTCGATTTTGTTGTCCTAACAAAAGTGCATAAAATACTAAAAGATTCACATGATTGTTTTTTTATATACACCCTATCCATCAAGTGTAAAAAAGGAAACAATAATTCTATGCCAGTAATTTTAAGGTAATAGCTTATATTGAACCATAATTAATAAGAGCACAACAAAGAGATGACCATTATATTAAATGGTTATAAAGAACTTAAAATTTGAAAACAACCCCTATAACCATTCAAAATGAAATAATATCAAAAAAATTGGTTTTCTTTCAATCCATTTTCTTTCATCCAAATTTCAAATTTTATTTTGTGCTAAATTTTATTTTCACTACACATTAATTTGCAATTTGATTGGATATGTGAGAAAGACCCACAAGGTTTTTTATAAATATATTAAATAGTTAAACACACTATGTTTGTATCTTGTTAGTATTTGAGTAAACCCTTCTCATGAAATTCCCATAAAAATCAACCATTTCAAATAGAGATTCTACAATGACACAAAACATGCATAAAAAATAGTTAAGGAAAAAATAGTTATACATATGTTTAATTTGTTCTAATTATCATTTATAATTCTTGGCAACTATTTTACATTTCACTAATCTAAAGTTGAAAAAATAAACCAAATTTCAAAGGAAAAAACATACAAATTAAAATATCTTATGATATCTTCATAGGGATATCTCAAAAAAAAGATAGATTGTGTTTCGCATTTTATTGAATATAGACATTTTTTTGCAACAATACAAACACAACAACACCCAAAAAAGTATTGCATGTAACAATTCCAAGCACCTTATTCAAACATTAAAAAAGAAAGAATAACCTATCTCATAGCATAAATGGAAAACACTCCATGTTCGAAACCTTTTGTGCTTTAGATTCAATGTATAATACCATAAAAAAGGGAAGGATCACAAATAATGGTTAAAATAAAGGTATGCAATTCAAGATTGAAAAAAAGCCAAAAAAGTTTCAAACTTAATGGATCACAATGCAATATATCATTAAAGCCCTCAATTCCCAATTATGAATTATGAAGCCAAGTTGATTAAAAGGTGGAAGATGGACACATCATTTTTTCCTTTTACAATTATCAACATCAAGAATATAAATTTTTCTTCTTACCCAAAATACATCATTTTCCCATGCATGCCAATTGATGAAACCATACATATGGTATGGCCATCATGTGAAACACACCTTATTTTACCATGCTTTCACCTTGACAATTTAATTTTGGTGTTCCAAAGTGTTAATATATAATTAACCACAATTATATGTACAATGATTTTAAATTGTAATAGGTGTTGCCTTTCATAATATTTCTTCACCAGTTTTCATTTAAAAATTACCCAAACCTTTATTCATATAATGGTCACCATGTGAACAATTTTGCTAACAAAAAAGGATACCTTGGTACTTTTTGAAAAAAATAATGCTTAAGTTGTGTTACTTCGCCATCATGAGCATGCCACAATTAGGGTTGCCAAGTAATTATCCAACATGAACATATTTCATATTGGCACCATCATTGAATGTGTCCATGATGTCATCCAACCCAATTGATACAAACATAGGGGGTCAATGCAAGTTAAGGCAAATAATTGTTCGTGTCAAAATGACATTTTTTATGATGCGAGTGTAAATGAAATGATTAATTTGTATTTTACATGTCAAAACATTTCTATAGAAACTTCATTTTAAATTATTAACTTAAATATGCATATGATGTAACTAGTTGTTATGCATAACTAACAAAATTAAATTAATATCTATGAACTTTTAAAGTAAAAGTCATGGATTGTTTCCCTTAACAACAAGCTTTATATATGACCTTTAATATGGTCCACTTTTATAAAAAAAATTCATTACATAAAGTATGTCCATTTTTTGAAGAATTACAAGTTTTTATTTTCCCCAATATGATTAGGTGTAATTTACCTTTTCAAAAAAGAAGATTGCCACATTTGGTTATAAACAAGTTGCGTAGTTGGAAACTTGTTTAAATCTTTCAATATAATGGTTATTTACGATATTTTACTGTAAAATATTAAATATATATTTTAAATTTGATTCAAAAAAATTTCTTTCACAATTTTTTTTGATGTTGTTGCCCCCTTAAATTGGTAGAAATTGGTCATAAAAAGAAACATTAATTAAGTAATAAATATAGCCATTTAATTATCAAGACCATATTTATTTACCAAGATTAATCATACATTAATACCAATGATTAATTACACAACTTTCAACATCAACAAAGGATTTTTTATATTTTTCAAATATATATATTTTATTTTAAAGATTAAGCTTATAAAAAATATATTTAGTTATTTAAGAATATATATTTTAAAATTATATATAATTTAAAAATCTAGCTTTTTAATTTGAAAAAGTTGATATAATTTTACAATGGGTTTTAAGACTTGTGATCAAAATATAGAAATATTTTAATCAATAATCTATTAAAAAAATTTTAATTTAAAAAAATAAATTGAAATTGCATGTCAGAAATAAATTTACAATTTTTTTTGTTTAAATTGACCTAGAATCTTTATAAATTCAATATCAATTGAAAAATACATTCATTAAATTTTTTACAATTTTATTTTCAATATATAAAACATGTCCAATTTTTGTGGAAGTTCATGTTTTTTTCTCCCTAGTATGATTCAATACTATTTATTTATTTATTTTTAGGATGTTGCTAAAATGGTAATCATCCATAAAACAATTGTTACATTTGGTTATGGATAAATTGTGTAGTTAGAAACTTCTTTAAGTTTTTAAATTTGACGAAAAACTTCTTTCAATTTTTTAAATTTTAATGTTGTTGCCCTTTTAAATTAGTAAAAATTGGCCACAAAAAAATAAATAAGTTAAGTAATCAATATAACCATTTAATTATCAAGACCATTTGTTTAGTAAGATGACTCATACACTTATATAAATAATTAATTACTTAACTTTGAAAAAAAATCGCAACATAATATTATTTTAATGATGTAAAAATATATTTTACAATTTTTTCCTTTTTGAAAGTTAAAACAATTAATCTGGTAATATTTTTGGTTTAAATAGCAGGACCTCCCCCACCCCAGTGCCCTAACAACCAACATTTTTTTTGGAACTGAATTTTCCTAATTTGGCAATTTTTGTTGGGCAAGAAATGAAAAAAATATTTCAAATTTAAGAAAAAGAGTGTAAAAAACCAAAAATTTGATATGATAATTTTTTAAAAAAAAGGTTATTTCTAATGAGGAAAAGTTTGAAAGTAATTCTAATAACTACAAAATTAGACAAATAAATAATTCCAGCATCAAATTTATTTGAAAATGTTTACATTTAATTTTTGAGATCATTATAATCCTTATCCAATTTTTAAAAACCTTTAAAATAATTATTAATGATGTAATTGAAGTTTTTTTGCGATGAATTTCTGCCATTTTGTAAACATAAGAAAGGACATCAACAAATTGTTTTTAAAATTTTTATTTTTTTATATTTTTAAAAATGATATAATTTTACAAGGGTATCTAAAACTTGTAGCCAAAATAAAAAAACATTTTAACAAATTTATGCCTCCATATATGGCTTATACGCAAAACATGGTTGATTTTTTTTATGGATGATCTTGAAGAAGATTACAAAATTGAAAAAATGAAAAGAATAAAAAATCATTGATGTCATTATTATTATCACCATTTATTTATTTTTTAAATGAGAAAAAATTCATCTTTAAATATTTAAATAGAAACTTATAACAAAAAAAGCTTAATTTTTTTGAAAACCATGTTAAAATATAAATAATAAGTATAAAATACTGATTTTTTCATAATAATAATAATACTTAAAATTTTTAAATTTTAATTCATTGTTTTTAACATGGATTTCTTTTCATACACCAAGAAATAAATGGGGAAAAATTTAAGGAATATTTTGGGGTTCTTTTTGGTGTGGCATCGTCAACATTCATATAATAAATTTGTTCATGATGCCTAAAAGAAACTACGGGAAAATATATATATTCTAATTTACATAAATGTACAAGAATTTAATATATGAAAAAATTATATTTAAAAATTTTATATGCATCTTAGACTTTGCATGCATGAACATTTTGACATAATCAGTAACCCATTCAAATATAAATATGAAACTTCCCAAATTTTTACACATCCATTCAAAAAAAATTAATGAATGAAAAATGCAACTCACGAGTAATGAATTTAACAACATTCAAAATGAATGATTTAACTCATGTGAAAATGTTAATAGTTCAAGAGATGTCAAAAAATTCACTAACACATTCAAATATAAATGTGAAGCATTAAGTTGTTATGTGTGTTTAAATATATATTAGTGAATGTAATATGCAATGTTTGAATAATGGTTTCAATAAGCTCAAAGTGGATGATTCGACTCATGTAAAATTGTTGATAGTATAAAAAATGTGAAAAAATTCACTAAACCATTCAAATATAATTGTGATATATTGAGTTGCATGTGTTTTAGTATATTATAATAAATGTAAAATGCAATTTGTGAATAATAGTTTGACTATATTAAAAGTGAAAGGTTCAACTTTAATGATTGAAAAATTATTAATTCATTCTAATATAAATGTGGGGTTTAAAATTGTTACATGTGTTTTAATAAATTATGGTAAATGTAAAATGTAACTCCTAAGTAATGGTTTTAACATGTTAAAAAATGATAGTTTAATTCATGTATCATGTTAATAGTTAAAGAAATGTCAAAAAAATTGCTAACCCATTATAATGCATTTGTAAATAAAGTTAAAGGTTATTCAATTTCCACATCAATAATTTGAAATTACTAAATAATTAAATATAGTTCAAATTATACTCATAAGTGAACAACATAGTGAACATAACAACTATGAATAATATTGATCATTAATTAGTGCAACAAGTCACTTGTAAACTTAAGATGCCCAAATGTAGTTGAAATGTAGTTGAAATGTAGTCAAATGGGACAATAATCGCAATGTGTGGGGGTGGAAAACGATAAAATTTCTTCTTGTGTTAATGGACTCTTTATTTTTTTGTTAATGTAAAGAACAAACACTATCAGAAAATTGTGTTTGTAAAAATTACATTAATTTACAACTACATGTCCATATTAATTACATTATAATTAGGTTGCAACATTGGAAAATGACTAGTTGCACATGAGTTCTAAGGAAATTCCAAAGGTATGGAATATTTTGAACATATTTTGGTCAATGTGAATTGATTTTGTGTTTTAATTGTTTTATAGTTGTAATATATAATTCATGCATCCAATGTAATGATGTGGATTGCATGGTCCTTCCCAATGTGAACACATCCAATGTAGCAAATGCCAATTGGCATGGATGTTTCCATGCCATATGCATGGTCTTTGTGATAATTCGATGTGCAATTGCCTTGCAACTTTAGTGGGATTACATGGTAATTAAATATAATTTTTAATTTTTAACTAACTAGGTTTTGACTCACACCACCAAATAGCATGGCCACAATCCTTGTTTTCAACATGACTAAATGCCAACTATAAATACATCAATATTTACTAGAAGGAATTTTGACCTTTGCAACTAAGAAATCAACGACTGGATGTTATAAACGATTACATAATTGATTGTAGTCATAAGATATTACTTCACATCCTATGTGAAAAAAGTTGTAGTTAGATATTAGTGGTGCATTTGATTAATAGATGATGATGTGGTAATAGAAGGATGACATCATTTTTTCAATGCAAGTTTTCATCCATATGGCATCCAATTTGATGGCAAAGTCATGTGGATGTCCAAGAGATCATTTGAAAATGTGATTATGATAAAGTCATTTAAAATATGACTAAAAACTAATTATTTAAATGATAAGGACAAAATGATGTGTCATTACACAGACAATGTGATCATTCAATTATTTTACAATAATTAAAAAATGACTATTAATAATTTAATATGAATATAAATAGACATAATGAACTGTAACATGTAAGGAACTCATTTTGATTAATATTATACACATAGGTAATATAAGAACCTTTATCAAATTTTTCGTAAATATATTTGATATATAATCCACTTTAAATATTCAATGTGAATAAATTAGATATTATACATTGAAATAAATTTTAATGGTGAAAGTATGATATATCATAAACAAATAATAATATTATACTTTTAAAAATAGAAGACAAGTGTAAGAGGTGGGAAATATATAATTTATATGTACACTAAAATTTTATCATAAATTTAAATAAAAGTTTTTATAATATATGTATAAAAATAAAAATAAAATTTTTAAATGTGTAAACAATTATTACACAATTATATTAGATTATATGTTTAAAAATGAATATAATTTATAATTCTTATTATATTATTACATATTTAATATTATTCAAATTAAAATAAAATATTTAGATTAAATTTATACCTCATCTTCAATATGATTAAAATAAAAAAATCAATATATATATATATATATATATATATATATATATAATTGATTTATGATCCATTTATAAATATTATATGTGGATAAATTATATGAATTCATACATCTAAATTGAAAAATTAAGTAAAATATGATATATTGGAAGCAAAATTGTATAACATAAATTCCTAAATCAAATGAAGATTTAAGATATGAAAAAAATAAATTTATTTATTCATGTATTGGCCATAAGGTTTTTCCATTTATAAATCATGTATTTGAATTTAATTTTCCAAAGAATGGCCATTGAAATGTTATTCAATAACAAAATTTAAATATTTTTTTGGAATTAAATTTACATTAAAAAAATAAAATATATAATTGTGCGCATTATTGAAGGAAATTTATGAATAAAGTTTCAAGTTTTTCATTTGGACAAATTATCAATAAAGTACACTAGAAGAAATCCCCCAAAATGCAACCAATGCATTTGCAACTACATGTAACTAATTGTCATTTGCAACTAACTCTAATTGTTTCTCCAACTATCTTGCACCTTTGACCATTTTTGCAACTATGCTACAACTACATTTACAACTAATGACTTCTTAATTTTACACATTAATTTTTTTTTATCCATGATCATGCCCATATGTTTCATTAGTTGTAAATGGAACCAAACTTAATTGCATTACTAGAGTGTCAAAATAACCCTTAATAGTATACATAGGTGTATGAGGAAACTTTTGAAAAGTATGTGTATTATTGCTAAGTTCTATTAAGGGTATAATGGGGGTATGTTTCCATCAGTGTATTTATAAAGTTGTATTTAGTTTGTATTTAAGCAAATTAACTACCTAGCTACCTATATATGTTTTTTCACCTACCAAACTTAACTTATCAACCTATCTACTTAACATAAATTACCTACTTATTAATTGGTTAAAATTATTTCAAATTAATTGATAATTAATAGTTCATATTTAATATTTCTAATTCATATTTCAATATCATTCAATATATTATTTATTTATTTATTTAGATATGAACTATTAACCAATTATTTAAAGCTAATTAATTAGTGAATTATTAATTAATTCATAATGGTTAATGTAATAATATGGTAGTTATTTTAAAATACATTTATGAACAATAATCAATAATATATAACTAACTCATTAACTAATTGTTGGTAAGTTAATACTTACTAATTACTTAATAATAATAGTACGATTATTCAAGAAAATTTAATCAATAAATTATAACAATTTAGTATATTATTTATTTATCATTTATTATTTTTAAATTAGTTATTTATTTTATTATTAAAAAACCATTAATGATATTTTATAACTAATTCGTATTTATATAATAATAAATATTTTTTGATATTTTTATTATTTATGAAATTATTATTTATTTGGTATTTAAATCTTCCATTTAAAAATTTCTGAACTATTGATTAATAATATATAACTATTATGTTAATTGGTTATTATATAAATTTAAATGATTGATTATTTGATATGTTCTTTATTAACTAGATGTTATTTATTTTATTATTTAATTAAAAAATTCACCTTATAAATTAGTTAGTTACTTATTCTTTAACTTATTAAATGGTTAGTTAGTTAGTTACATACTTAATTATATAATTCATAAAATTTAAAAGGAAGACAAAACATATGAGATAATTATTTTAGGTGTAACTAAGTTGCAAGTTTAATTTTTATTCTATATGTTTTGTCCTTCATTTCCATTTTGAAAACTATAGGATGAAAAGGTTTTGTCTTAAACTTTCACATAAAAAACACTTGTCAATTGGGATGAGCCAATCAAAAGAGCTTAACCTTTTAAAGAGTTTAACTTTAAAGGTTAAAGCAAACAGAAATTAAAAACAGTTACCTAGTTACCTAGCTACCTACCTAGTGCCGCCTACCCACCTAAATATTGATTTAAATTTACTTTGACCAAATTTCAAAAATGTTACATGGCATATTAATATTATGCCATGTGTCACGATCTAAAACCATTAAAAATAGACAATGAGGATCCACCATTTATTTTTAAAACAATTTTTTTCAAACCTTTTTCATTTGCCACGTGTCATTATTTGAGTTGCTAATTTTTATGGTAATATACGAATGGCATACAATTGTATACCGTTGACTTCATCCACACTTGCAACTAATGTTTTATGTAACTTGTCTAAAATAATTAATCATCATCAATGCAGACATTACCACATCATCGATGTGGTCTTAATTAGCAATGACCCCATGTGCAATTATCTTACAATTATAACAAAAATATGCTGCAATTAACAATCAACTAGTTTGTGAATGGGTTTTGATTTTTCAATTCAATTTCAAAGCAATTATAGGTTGAACATCATCTTCAAGATTCATCCATTTCTATTTGCTTTGAAACCTTTCAAAACCTCAAGAACATTGATCCAATTATAAATTGATGAATCTTAACATGCAATGTAGTTTGAAATTTGTACCATTACAAGTTTATAAGCTTCCATGAGAAGATTCTATGAAAAGCTTCCATGAAAGAAGCTTCCACGAAAACATTAGAAACTTCCATTAGAAGTTCCATATATTGCAAAAAATTAAATTTTTATTTTTTTTCAATGAAGTAGATGTTGAAATCGTAGCGGAAGAACACACACATCTACTATGATTCTTTGGATCCTAGCTTTGTTTTGCCTCTTAATTTGTTCCTATTTCCTTGTGGAAAATTTTTAACAACTTTCAAAACATAAAAGTCTTATATGAATGGAAATGTTGTTGCCAATTCTAGAAGTATAATATATGTGGTGTCCATTGTTGACAAAATAAGTAAAAGCCAAAATGATGATCAAAATATTTGTCATTAACCACAACTCTTAACAAATTGTTAGGTTTTGCTATCATTATTATTTTTTGCTTGTTGTTATATGTGGGATGCTTAATATTGGTATGCATATTTTTAATGGTTAGTTTCTTTCTAATGGAGTTTATTAGGAAACAACTAAAAATTAACTTGGTGTTGAACTTGTGTGGATGGAAGAGAAATAATGGTCACCTTAATTGGTAAACATGACCTTCAATGAGTTCAATTCCTTGTCACTTATTTTCATTTGGTTATTGCATGTTAAGTTTCATTGTTTTGCACAACATACAAAAAATATGACTTTTCAAAAGGTTCAACTTGATTAAATGTTTGCAGTGACCAAAAGGATGTCCATTTTGATTAAAGGCATGGGGCATGAAAAACACATGGATGGTTCTTTTGGTTGGTTTTTTTCACTAAAATGAACATTTTGATCAAATGTTAAATCATACATCTAGTCAAGAGGGAAATTTTTTAAATGGTTCATCAAGATGCCCTTGGCTTAGTCAAATTGCCCATATTGAATGGCCATGCTTAGTCAAATTGGCCATATTAATTTGGTTAGCTAATCTACTTGTTATGTTTACTAGGCTTACTACCACCTACCTACCTACCTACCTTCTATTTATTTACTTATTTACCTACCTATCTATTATCTACCTACTTATTTGTTTATCTACCTATTGATCAATCTATCTATTTACATACCTACCTATATTTTACATAAGTAGGTATGTACATTTAAAAAAATAGGTAGGAAGGCATGTGTACCTACCTATCTACCTAGTTACATAGTTACCTACTTATGAAAAAAAATTGATTTTCAAACGTTGTTATACACTTTGAAGTACTTAAGTCTTTGTCCCTTTGTGGATTGTACAGGAAAAAGTAAAATTATTTTTTCCTGCAATACCTTTTGTAAATAGAATTTGATGTGTAGTTGTTTTCTTGCGTATGTTTGGAGTGTTTTGATTTTCTATATGTGAGTAATCTCTTTGTATGTTTGCTACAAGTTTGTTTCTATAAAAGGTTTATGAGGTTGCCCTACTGAGTTTGGATAGTCCCCTTTGTGTTAAAGCTTTTTGTTTACTTAAGGAAAGTAAGGAGATTTTTTCTTCTGCTCCCTTATTTTATTTCTTTCAAAACCCGATAGTTTACCAATTGGCCTTAATAGTGGGGAAGCTAGTTGATTTTCAATCAATTTATAATTGCATACAAATACAAACATTACAAATTATGAGGCGCATAATGTGGTGAAGTTAAAACTATGGCATGTAATTCATGTTGGCACCCATTTGTGATATGTAAATATTACTTACACTAGAACATGTGTGAACTGAATCCTTATTGATTAACACAAGTGAACAATTCCACGCTTGTGTTAGTTCTAATTTAGTTGCATTTGCTCATGGTAATGCAACTTCAAAAAAGAAATGGGTGAATTATAGGTGGTGGCAAGCTTCATGTGCAATAAGGTGTGATTATCACAACATAGTCCCTTATGTGAAGCCTTCCAAGGTCACGAAACAATGTTTACACCATTATTAATAGTTGCACCATAATATTCAAATCAATTATCATATGATTATTTTAGACCTAATAACCAAACTTTTAATTGTAAGACAATATCAAATGTAGTTATGAAAAAATACTAAAAAACAAAAATGTTAATTACCAATGAGTTACCAATGAGTTGCTTTTCATTTGCCAAAATCCTTATATTAGTTGTAAGGTAATTCCATTTTAGTTGAATTTTTTCATCCATGTTAGATGAATGAAAATCAATGAATTTACCATGTGCCACAATGTTTGTTTTCTTACTTAACACATGACAATGAACTATCCACTTTGATGTTTTAATTCAAAACAATTGCACATATTTTTGTCACTATATACAATGGTCATGTATGATGAGTTGCACCATTGCAATTAATGCAACTTGTCCAATGCAAATAGCATTGTATTTCTATAATGAGTTGCAAGTGGTCATTGCAATTGGAAAATGTAATTACAAGCCCAATTGTAAAACTCCCATTTTTCTCATGGTATGGCATTTTTAAAAGTTCATATCATTATGAAAAAATATTCATTTTGTGTTGGATTTGTGCACACATGTACAAAACAAATATTTTTGTGGGGTCATAAAATTCAATAAATTGTTTTTGAAATTGATGGATTGTTATTATTTTACCACTTAATCTATCCAAGGCTCAAAAAGTATAATTCAAATGATGCATTAAAATGTAGGATGAATTATTTTTTCCTATTGAAAGGAGCACTATACATTGAATTAAATGTATAAAAAATGAACAAGTTGATCCAAAACCTGAACATGGAATATGACAAAATAAAAATTAATAAAATAATGATTGTTGTGTATATTTGAAAACCCAATGTCCTTTAAATGTACAAGAAAAGAGTATAATAAATTGGGGTCACCAATTGCCACTCAAAATTTAACACAAATGAAATATATAACAACCCAAAAATATATCAAATTTAAATTAAAGTTGAAAAAATGACATCAACTAAATATGACAAGAATAACAAAATGCATGTGTAAATAAATGAACACATGCAATATAATGTAAGATAACATTAATTAGAATTAATTGATGTTATATGTTAAAATATCTATGTCAAAATGGCAATATTTATGTCAACAATTTTTTTGTCAAAATGTCGCTTGCCATGTTAGACTTTTCATCCATACAAAGCAAACATCAAAGTACTCATTTGAAGGGTTCAATATGGAACTTAGCTTGAAATGATAATGACATAGCATAATGAAAAAGAAGAAAATTATATTTTATTGAGCCACAATCAAAATGTTTTTGTGAATTGGAAATCTTTTTGTCAACATCTTTCATTTAAATCTACATTGTATTCAAACTTTTCTTGCCCAAAATTCACTTCGACTTTCTCACCCCGACTATGGAGCCCAATGGTGGGATACAATGTATTTCTCACTTCATTGGGTATGCAATGTCCCTCTAATTTTCCATTTTTGGTGAAAAAAATATTTTGTTTCAAGTGATCAATGCCTGCACCTACGATGTCATTAGTACTAAAGGTTGGCCCAAAGTTAATATCTACTGTGAAACCATCATGAAAAAGGGCACCATCATCACCATGGTAGCCATAACTGTTGGACTCCCACCCAGGTTGTCGGTAATTTTTGAAATCTTCATCAGTGAAGCCAATGCCGATGCGACCATCAAGACCACAATCTTTAATTGTGATTTCAAAATAATAGTACCTTCGTCGAGGATGTCGTGCCGGGCCATTCCCTTGGATGGCACCCACATTATAGTCACTACCGCCTTCACCAATGTACTTAACACACTGCGATGATTTGTTTGAGGTTTTGACTAAAAGGTGACTACCCGTTCTGGTGTTAAGACGTGTGGCAGCTGTTACTTCCATCTCCTCATCTTCGTCCTCTCTTGGTTTATGCATAAATTTTACACTTTGTAACAACCACACCCACAAATTCTCATCTTTTGTTTGTTGTATTCTTGATGTGGCCTTGTATCGTTTAATTACTTTGGCCATTGTTCTAAACAACTTCATCAAGAATTTGAATATTGTCCAACTACAAATTACCAACCCTATTATTACAGAAATTTTCATGTTCCTCACATCCCTTTGGATTGGTGGTAAGATTGCAAACCCTGCACACACAAATGATCCTAACACTGTTACTACAGCACACACGAGTAATATCGATGTCCATTGTAATTCTCTACGCACAGAACGTAGTGATTCCACAATGAAAACTGCGTCCAAGTCAGGGAATGCAGCTTTTGCTCCAGAGATAACAGTGGCAATGGCAAAGAAGAAAGATAAAGTGTTGAACACCCAAAATAAGCGAAGACTATAATGCATCTCCAAACCTGCAAAAGCTTCAAATGTGTTGGCTGGGGTTCCAGGAGAAGATTGATGAAATTGGTAATAGGTTATGTAACCCAAGGGTGGTTGCAACCAACTTGCAAATGTAATGCCTGCTATGAGGGCACCTCCAACAAGAAGTGCATTAGCAGCATCAATGAAAACTTGTCGATCTCTATATTGTCTGTCCACGAAATCTTTCACGTCAGAACGTTCCGTAAGTATGTTTGCAATTTCTTCAAGTTTGATGTTGTCATCTTGTTGATCCTTGGCATATTGGAGGCAAGTTTTGCCACTTCCATCTTCTAAGTTAGCTCGCAATTGTTGTCCCATCAAACATAAAGCCTTCACTACATGTAAGTGGCACTTCCTGGTGGCAAAGTGTAGTGGTGTGTGCCCATTTTTGTTCTTGGCATTGAGGTCGAATTTCGGAGCATATTCCAGCATCTTGGTCACTACATTAGCATGACCATTCTTGATAGCCAAATGTAGAGGCGTGTTTCCATCTTCATTGATTGCATTTAAAATGGATTTATTCACACATATTGACAACAATATGGCATCCACTACCTCTTCATGTCCTTCCTTAGAAGCAAGGTGGAGTGGTGTGTTTCCATCATCATTCTTCTCAGCAAGGTTTGGTTTAGTGTCATGGTTTTGAACATCCCTCCTCCCTTGGAAGTCCAAACTAGCATGTTTTAGCAACAGATTCACGACCTCAACATGTCCTTCATCAGCAGCAAGGTGTAAAGGCGTGTTTTTATCTCCATTCTTGCCATTGAGTTTCAATTCAGTAGCTCCACACACGTCCAACAACATGTTCACCACCTCAACATGTCCATGCTTAGATGCAAGGTGTAGTGGTGTATCTTGATCTCCATTCTTCTCATTGAAATGCAGTTTACTAACATGCCCTTCTTTGCTAGCAAGTTGTAATGCTTTGTTTCCATCATTCTCTCTATTGAAATTCAACTTAGGAGCTACACACCCTAACAACGCCTTCACTACCTCCACATTTCCATTATCAATGGCAAGATGTAATGGTGTGTTTTTATCATCATTCTTCGCATTGATGTTTAATCCTCTAACATTCTCCAACAAAAATTGCACCACCTTATCATGCCCTTCTCCACAAGCAAGGTGTAGTGGTGTGTTTCCAACATCATTCTTCTCATTGAGATTCAATCTAAAAGTTGTTTGTTGTAACAACACCTTGACAACTTCAACATGTCCACTCTTAGTAGCAAGGTGGATAAGTGTGTTTCCAATGTTGTTATCCTCCCCATTGAAAATCAACCCAAAAATTGTGTGGTCCAAAAACAACTTCGCTACTTCAGCATGTCCATTGTTAGTAGCAAGGTGTAATGGTGTGTTTCCATCATTGTTCTTCCAATTGAAGCTCGATTCACTAATGTGTTCCAACAAAACTTGCACCACTTCAACATGCCCTTCTTCACTGGCAAGGTGTAGTGGTGTGTTGCCATCATTATTTGTCCCATTGATGTTCACTTCATTAGCTGCAAGCTCCAATAACATCTCTTCCTCAGAATGTCCGCTTTCAGAAGTGAGATGTACTGACGTATGTGCAGCTCCATCCACCAAGGCAAGTTGGGATGAACCTTTTAATTGAAGAAGCCTCTCCGCAACTCCCACATGCCCATGTTGTGCAGCCAAGTGCAAGGGTGTAAAACCTTTGTCATCTTGGACATTGATTGTGATTTCTGGCCTTTGTAAAAATGAATCAACAATTTGAGCTAAACCCCTTTGTGCTGCAAAGTGTAGCGCATGGATGTGATTACTGCTAATTCCATCTTGATCAAGGGGTTGGACTGGAAGGAATGGAAGAAACACATTTGAACCAACGATGAATCCTTTTGCCATCCGAAATTGTGACTGTTCAATTGGTGATGACATCACCGATTTGATGTTGATATCGATGTTGTGCACATCAAGCAACAAGGCCACTATTGCTTCTCGATTATTAGCTTTTGATCGAGTAGCCAAATGTAAAGGTGTGAGCCCATAGATGTCTTGGGCATTTATTGCAGTGTCCGTCCATTTGAGTAATTCCTTCACTACTTCTGCACTGTCCCATTCCACTGCATAGTGAATAGGGAGCCTCTTGAGGACATCACTTTGGTTCAAATGGCAATCAACATTTGATGATCGGCGTTGCTTTTCTGCCTCAAGAAGCAGTCGCACCACGTTGCACCTGTCTTCTTGTGATCGTATGATTTGTGGATTGGAATCAAGATCTTCTCTGCCTTCTGCAACTAAATGGAGAGCTGTCAACCCATCGACAGTTTTGGCATCAATCACCACTCTTCGATCATTCAAAAGAAGCTCCACAACCTTGGGGCAAGTGAACCTTGCTGCCAGATGGAGAGGAGTAAATTGATGCAAACGCGTGGTAGCATTCACCTTTATGTGGGGTTGTTGAAGCAACAATTTGACGAAATGAGACCTCTCGTCCTTACATGACGCTATGTGTAGTAGTGTTCGTCCGAAGCTCCAATCAGAACAATTCACGTCAACATCATGCTCCAACAAGGCCTTCATACAAATTCCAAAAGAGATGGAATTAGTATTGTTTGGGTATGTTCTTTTACACATATTACCTTGCACAAAAAATCTCTATCATGCTTCCTAAATATTTGAGTGAAACACAGACAAGTTCTTAAATTATTTAGTTTCTTAAATTATGCATGTGTGGTTCAATGTGTTGTACCTTGGCAACTCCAAGGTCCCCATTACGCATTGCCTTGTGGAGGGCGCCTTCGTAATCAGGCCTCATCATTCGGTTCGCATTCACTAGGAATGATTCATGCGACAAGAGTTTCCACATATCATGTTCGTTACCATTGAGTGCTACATCCATCAGCTGCCTATGTGCATTATACATAGCCATCCTGCTTGACCTTCAAAAGACGTCACTCACTCATGCACAACTTGTAGAGATGGTATATATATCTGGAACAACTAGTCAATGCAAAACCCGCAATCAACAACAAACTTTATCCGCACTAAAACCCATCGAAATCCCCAGCAATGAGAAATTCAATCCCGCAACCCAAGAGTCATGACCCGAGGCCCCAACACTCTCTCTATCCACCCTCCTGAATTTGATGTCAAAAGCCGGACGACCTGAAGGACTGTTTTCGCTCAAACGCAAGAGGCATGACCCCGACCCCCAAAACTCTCTCTATGCACACCCTGAATTTGATGTCAAAATCTGGACGACTGAAGGACTGTCTTCGCACAAACGCAATAGTCGTGACCCCGGGGCCCCAAAACTCTCTCTATCCACACTCCTGAAAGTGCTGGCAAAATCCTGATGACCTGAAGGACTGTCTTCGTACAAACACAAGACTCATGACCCCGAGCCCCAACAGACTCTCTCTATCCACACTGCCGAATTTGATGTCAAAATCCTGACGACCTGAAGGACTGTCTTCGCACAAAAACTGCTGCTGAGTTCTGAGTTCAGGACCGGATTCTTATATGTTTCACAATATTATGTTTGCTTACGATAATGAGTGTGAAAGCTTCTGGGTTTGGTGGGGACCATACTGAGGTGGAGAAGTACGTCAATTCACACATGTATTGCTGAGATCAGCTAATTACGTAAGCTGAAGTTCAAGGTGCTCGCCGTGCAGAGCCTACCGCCGAGATCACACTAAAATATACATTTGCATACCGATAGTCAGAAATGGCATTTTCTAACTTCGAAAATTAAATAGTAGCACGTCAGCCAAACAATCGTCCAATTGTAACTTCTATGTCGAAACTTAGACACACAATCGTGCCACTGCACGAAAAGCCACCCTCATCCCTTCTCTGGGCAGCCGGCTGCTAATTTATATCAAGCTTTGCATGTTAGTGAGTTAAACCAGACACCCACAATTTTCTGCTACTAACTACATAACCGTAAAAATACTTTTGTACTGCAATAATCATGTTTGTAAGAGAAAGGAGGTACGTTTAGAGGAAGACTATGACATGTATTAGACCTGTAGCTCAGACGCAACTGTACTAATACTCCTGTAATGAATTTGACTCAAAAATAACCTCAAAATTATAGCTTAGAGGTACCCAGACACCAAATGATTAGAGAAATCTGGCGACATTTGGCCACAAAAAAAAATTCACTGCTAACGAGTACGCGCGCCTCGGTATAGAAAATGGACGGCCAACGTTTTCTTCCTTACAACCGCACAATTGTTCTGCAATAGGTAATCGCGCTTGTCACATAAATCAAGCGGGTTCAGGGCAGTGTTCTTTACGGATTTTTTGTTCCCAGAAAAAAGTGGCGATTATCCCTAGAAGTTTTAGCCAAATCTGGCTATAAAAATATGATGTATAGATATTTAATCGTCCTTCTATATTTATGGTTACGCAGTGAAAACCAAATATACAATTTTGACGAATTTTAGCTCTTTTTTGACTTCTTCCTATTGAAAACCTCCAAATGCACTTCATTTTCGAGTTCTAATTTTTAATCTCTCGTTATTGCGAAATTTCGCCAATGAAAAAAAGGCTGGAAATTCGGCGGTAAAGTCTTTACAGACAGCTCATGTCCTTCGCAAGCTCGTGTTCTGTGCCCGAAACGGTCAATGGCATGGAACCCATGAGGTAGGAGGCCCACAGGGGTACGTAAAGAAAGTTTCACGTTTAGTCTTTGTATTTGAAAGCGCCTCTCAAATGTAGTCTTTGTATTTGAAAGCGCCTCTAAAATTTAGTCTTTGTATTCTAAAGCAACTTTCCCCCGGCAGAATTTAAGTATTCTCACTCAGCAGGTAGGGTGTTCTTAGGAAGGCCTATTAGTATAGGCCAAAAATAGTGGCAGCCAATTTGAGGAATCAAATTTCCATGCAAACAATGAGAAGTCGCGTCATGGATCTTACAAAAGTCCTTAAACGTGCAGCCCATGCATGGATGAAAAATAGTAGCAGTGTGGATGACGAATCACAATTTCCCCGATGAAGAAGTGGGAGATCCCGCAGGAGAGGATGAAGAAGCAGGAGATCCCCCGGAAAATCGTAATTTGGAAAATTGCTGCTTGAACTGCTCCCCATTATTAGTGTACTTTTCTTGGGCCAGGGCTTTCCGTGTAAGGTACCTTTCTTTTTTAAAAGCGACCTTGCACTTTTGTAGGGTTCCTAATTTTGAGATCCTTGTTTACAGTGGGGGAAGGAACCCCATTCACTCTCTTCCCGGATTCTAGGGCCCAGCCTAGGGCTCCCTCTCAGCCAGGCCCTCAAATCCAGGAAGAGCCTCCATGGGGTTCCAACTTCAATACCCTATTCAAAACTGGAGTGTTTCTGGTACAACTACATAATTGTAGTGTCCAATTGTGTGGTGTAATGCAATACGATTTGAATCTAGTATAGGCGTCATTGGAACTGCTTCCATTACTTTCTTCCAGACCTTGCAAGTTGGAGTCTTCGACTCTGTTAATCAACAACAATCTATGACTCTGAAAAATAGGTATCCAGTGCCCACCAGCATAGAGGGGGCATTAGAGCGTCTCCACCAACGCTCAGTATCTGATCCTGCACTGGAAATCTTAGATGAGGTTGACCAAGTCAAATCCAGTGAATCCACTGGAAAACTCGTGGGACCCAGAAAAAATGCACTTCTTTTCGGAGCCCAGAGGAGCCCTGGAGCAGCTTAATAAATACAGTCAAATCCTATTTACTGACTACTCCCTGTGTTTGATTCGCTCGACAGTTTGAGTGGTCCAAGTGGGTTGCTATTAGTACTCTCCCACATACTTGCAGTCCCTGTTTCAGTTTTATGGGTTGGGTTGGAAAAATGTCAAACTTGGATGTGAGAAATACTTTTGCAGAGTTACATGCTGAGTGTTGGTAGAGATGCTCTAGTTGGGGACTGTAATGGGTGACCAACAGAGTTAGGAATATATATTCTACACCTCCAATCAGGTTAGCTAATAAGGAGTGTAAGGTTTTTCACTTCCTTTGTTTGCAGCCCAATCAAAGAGGCCCACCACCAAAAAATGTATTCGCTAGCACCACACAAATTGGTATCTCTTGATTTATGCCATACCATTATGCTTCCTTTTGAGAAATAACCCACTTACATGGACTAAAGGTTTCCAGGACATCAGAAGCTTTAGTTCACAAGGCAAGTTGCAACCCACTTGGATTGTCGGAGCACAAGGTATGGGACAAGATTGACTTTCTTGACGTTCCTGTACAAGCAGACAAAGAAGAATCATTTCATTGGAATAAGGGATGAATAGGTGACATAAGCTTGACTGGTTCACATGCAAGTAGACAAAGGCAAACCCAACTTGCATTGAGTGACCGAGAGAATGACATGAGCTTGACTTTTGAGACATCTAGAATCTAGTTTCCACAAACTACTGTAAAATTCTTTAAACTTTTGGCAAATACACAGTAACTGGTTAGTGCTTACCAAGTCCACCAGAATGAGTAGCGTGACTTGTAAATTGGAAATTGGATGAAATTTAAGCATGAAATTGAGTTTGTACATGTAAACATGCACACAATATAGTGCCCTCTCAAAGGCCATTAAAGAGATATGATTGGTTTTTATTAAGTAGTGACAATGACTTGCTCATGTGATGGCATTTGATTCACCATGATTTTACATTGTTCAAGATTTCATGGCACTGAGGAAATAACTTGGGCATAATTTTGGAGGTGATAGCTAGTCTTTATTAGTGTTGGGCAGTGTACCTGGTTTGGTGGGTTAGAATTTCCTATTCCCATTTGCGTTAGCAAACATCAAATGAAAATTTTGTCGAATTTTTGGGATCAGTTTTGAAACTGGAACTATTTAAGAGCTAGACCCCCTGAACAAGGTTCACAATTTTATTTATGTGTGGACAATGCAACTGGACCACAGTGAACCGGCACCCAAGGGTGCACCATCCACTGTGATGCCCGCTATTACTCAGTTGTGAATGAACCTCAACTGAGTTAATATTTGGTTTCACCTTGGTAACCAATTCTGGAGGAAATAGGTCTCATATGTAGGTAGATAGGTAGGAAATAGGCAATTACTAGGTAAGTAGGTGATTTGTACATAGGTAAGGGCTGTTTTTATTACCTACTTACTAACAACCTGCTTGTGGGTTGTTAGTAGATAGGTGAACTGAGCTAACCACCATGGTTATCTAGGGAACTGGAACCCAACAGAAAACTGTTTCCTGACCACTTATCATTCATCCTTCATCGTGCGCTGGTGGGTGCTGGTTCACTGTGGCCATGGAACTCGAACCCAAAACAGGCTCTCAGTTACATTTATGTGTAAAACTGGAACTATAATAAGTTCTACACATAATCAAAGTTCTCCAATTCTGCACATAAATAGAACCAGGAACCTATTCCCATCATACAATGAGTTTTTGGAGACGACTACAAAACTTATAAGCAGGCCAGAGCTTGGAAGATATGATTTTATGCCATGAACTTTGGACATCACCACGGATGCCTACATAGTGACACACTACCCTAAAATATCTAAATACTTTGGTCTTTATCTTGACCAATAGTGTTCCACGTTTTTTTTAATCGGTACCAGGTCTTGGTTATCACGGTACAAGTTCCAATTTTAGATGAGTGGACACAAATTGGCATCTCTTGAATTGCGCCATACCCTTAGGCTCCTTTTTTTAGAAACAAAAAACAACCCACTTACATGGAATAAAGTTAAAAGGACTATTAAAGCACATGAGAAGCTTTAGTTCACAAAGGGCGACCCACTTGCATCGTACAGCTACAAGGTATGGGACAAGCTTGATATTTTTTGTACAACAAATTCCAATTTAAGGTGAGTGGACACAAATTGGCATCTCTTGAATTGCGCCATATAATGGTCCTTTAGGGATTTTCTTAGAAACAATGCACTTAGATGGAGTAAAGGACTACAAGATATCAGGAGCAGTGTTGGGTGGTTCTCACCTTTTTTTTTGGGGTTAAGAACAGCCAGTTCAGATCTTAAGACTGATTTAAAGAACATCTTAGGTTTTTATAAAAAAATTAAAATCAAGCTTAGAAAACCTTTTAGGGTTTCCAAACTTTGAAAAAATAAAATTTAGTTAGTTTTCAATCAAGCCAGTTCTCATAAATTTTCTAACTGGCGATTTTCAAAGACAGTTCTCACAACCCAGTTACCAAAAACAATTCTACTAATTTTTTTAATTAAAAAAAAGTCGACCTAAAACCTAAACCTAACACCTACTTAAAGCCTAAACTCCTAAAGTTTACACCTAAAGCCTAACTCAAAATTGGCATGGGTTTTTTTCATACCCTTCCATTTCTCATATCTTTTCAGGTTCTCATACCTTTCAAAGTTCTCATTGAACCAATTCTCACTCTAGTGTCGAGGTTTCATAATGGATATCACTATTGGTGATACACATAAGTTTTCATTTTGAGAACTGGCCTAAAACCCATTAAGGTTCTTAGGAAAAAAGTGAGAACCACTCAATACTAGTTAGGACCAGTGTTGTGCGGTTATGCTATTTTTTATATATCTTCAAATAAGGATATATAAGTTTTTAAATTTATTGATCCATCAAATAAAGATATATTATCACTCAAAATTTTCCATGATGTTAGGTTCTAGGTATACAAAGATTTAATTTACTCCTAGATGGGTAAGGTCCATGTACCCCCTATCCCCCCTTGGAATAAAAAATGGATATAAATTTTTAATGTACTTAATTTTAAATGAAAAAAATGTCCACATTTTGAAAAAAATTTAAAAAATTCAAAAGCCAAATCCAATACCAAAGTGCAAGAATTGAAATGTTCAATTCATCCTTGATGAGAAATATACACAAATGTACACAAAATTTATGAATTGTTCAATGAATCTTAAAGATACACAATATTAAAAAAGGTATTGATTCAAGCCAAAAATGGTTTTTTTATGTCTTCATTATCTTATCTTGCCACCTAAATTTTATCCCATGTGATTTGTAGCATGCACAAAGTTCTCCTCTTCCCACCTATACAAGTGGGCCAAAGGAGAGGCAAAACATATTCACGTAAAAATATATATTTTGGGGAGATTCCAAAGTTTTTTATTTTGATTTACTCGTGGTGTGTGTGTGATGGGCCAATCAAAATGGCTCATTGCATTTTATTTTTAAAAGGAATTTGGAAAAATCCCCATCTAATTAATAAAATTAACAAAGCTTAAGGTTAAATTCACATTTACCTTTTCTTTTAAACTCAGATGCCAAAATATATCCAATGTCAAATATGGATATATATATATATATAAAGGTTATGAATAGGGTATAATTTTTCAAGTTTAGACACCTTTGAATATGCGTTTCATTAAGATATATTAATTGTAAGAAAATAAGTTAAGGTAAATAATGTATCATATTTGTGCCCTATAGTTATGTCCAAATAAAATATATACCCACACAACATTGGTTAGGACTCAAAAGTTTTTACTTCACAAAAGGTATGAGGCAAGCTTGACTTTCTTGTACAACCAAGCAAAGGACATTAAAATTTAAATACCCCATGACCAATTCAATTTGGGCTTGTCTTTTTACACCTTATGCAATCAATTTTGCATGAATATGGTTCTTCTACTAGGCAAGATTATAAATTTTTATTTTTTTGTTATGTATGTTTTGTTGTCCCACACCAATTTTGAATCCACCACCTTTCATGAAAGAATGAAAACATCTACCATTAGCCTACTTTTAGGCATTTAATAAAAGTAAGGTTTTTTTTTTATTTAACTTATAATTATAGGCCAAGTCAATCAAAGTTTGTGATAAAACCACATAACTTTGTGCACGGCATCACATTAATGCTTATTAAGGGGTATTTAGTGTTTTGCCAATAAAGCATAGAATAATCATTTGGATTGAAATAAAGGATGAATAGATGACACAAGCTCAACTTATTCAAATGCAAGTAAACAAAGGTAAACCCAACTTTCATTGAATGACTAAAAGGGGGGTGAAAACATATTACAATGAACAAATATTACTTTTCAAATCCATGTGTGTTAGAACTTCTAGTAGACCAATATTAAAAGGATTTTTCATAAATCATATTCATAACAAGGTAATTCAAATTGTAAATAATTAAATTATCAAAATTTGTTACATATTTATTGATATTAAATTATTAAAAAATACGTATGTGAAATTATAATATTTGTAACAATGTACTGCAAAGTGCAAGTATATTCCAAAAATCATTCAAATGATTACCAAATTTAATGAAACACTTACTCATATATTGAATATGAATTAATTGCACCATTTCAATTCCATATGAAGAGTTTTGTGCTCATGTGATTTCACAAAAAAACATCCAAGTGAAAATTTTCATTTAAATGATCATAACTATGTGAATTATTTTTAAAGTATTCAAAAATTAATTTCTTTTGAAAGGTAAGAAGAATTTTGTTTAAGGTCCATTTATGTGTTTTTCAAAACATTAGATGAAATGAACAAAATGATTGCCCTTTAAATAATAAAAATGTGGTAAAAATACATTTCATGCCCAAGTTGGCCCGCCATAATGTGTTTTCACCCAAGGGTGATATGAGCTTAGCTTGTTCAAACATAAAAATATAATTTACACAAATTATTATAAAGTTTTTTAAACTTTTGGCAAATACACAACAATTGTTTCTTTTAGACCAAGTCGACTAGTAGCAAGCCTAGTGGCTTGTAAATTGGAATTTGGAGATGCAATTCAAGCTTTCAATGGTGTGAAATTGAATTTGTAGATGTAGATATATATTTTTTTCAAAAAGTTATTAAAGAAATATGATTGGTTTTGATTAAACGATCACAATGATTGGTTCATGTGATGCATTCAACTCACCATGATTCTAACATAGATGGACCAATTAATGATTATTCAAGCACTTAGACAATTGGCATTCATAACTAAAGATGATTTAACCTATGTCACTCAAATCTACTTGTTAGAAATTTTTTGAATGCCCCCATTTATAAAATTAGATTTAAGCCAAAAATGAAAATATATATGTTATTCTAAAGTGGGGGGTTCCAAAAAAAATTTAATGCCTCTATAGAACACATGGGTCCAACCACGCTATTAGGAGCCACATGTACCCCCTTAAACCACTATTTTATTCTTAGAATTTTTTTTTAAAAAAATTTAATGCATCTTTCAAAAAAACATTAAAAAAATTTTAAGTGTTCTTAATATTATTGTGTTAATGTTTATATTTTTAAAATCCCAAAATCTGTCATTAAAAAATATTTTCAAATTTGTGCTTTTAGTGTCAAACCACCTTTTAAGTTGTTTTTATGCAACTTTTAAACAATGGTTACAAGAGGTTAAAAGTCCTTATACATATTTTCACTCATTAGATTGATTCCAAATTTTTATGATATTTATATAATTTATTCACAATAACATTTTATAACAAATTATTTTATTTATTTATTATTATTATTATTTACAATCCAAAGTTCAAAAAATTAAGCAATGGTTACGACTACTTTTGGTACATGTTAGTATGACTACACCCACATGGCCTTCCATGTGTAGTTCAAATGCCACCCTATAACTAGGCACAATTGACTAAATTACATTCAAACACAACATCCCATCCATTACCAACTTGCTACAATTCTAATCCACACACTCCATTTAGTGACAATGTGCATAATTATCAATCACCACGATTTAGGCATCAAAATTAAGAAATTGGTGTCTAATCACATGAACAATATTATTTCCAAAAAAAGTGTAAACCTTCAATGTTTATTGACAATTTGAACCCATTTAATACATTTGAGAATGCACAAAAACCCATTGAGGGGAAGGGGGCTCCATTGTTCTTGTCATTCTTGTTTTCTACTCCAAGTTGAGTTCCAACTATTTTGAAATACCCATGGTGCACATTGTTTTATTTTTTGCATTTGTTATTTCCTTTCTACTCACACTAGAAGAAATCTTGTATTATGCAACCATCCAATTTGTAACTATATGTGACTAATTGCCATTTACAATTATGTTTTGTCAATTTTACAATTAGTCACCGTCCTTTTCAATTTCTACAACTATTCTAACTATGGTGCAATTCATTTGTGACTCCAAACTTTTCCATCCTTTTATGTTAACTAACTTTTTGGGCTTGTCATCCAAGAAAGGCCTCTATATCAAATCAATTTCAAAAATAGTCACAATTTAGTTACCTTCATTTGGTGTACTTATACTTTTGATGTAGATTATGATGTTTTGAAATATATCAAGGTATATTATAAACAATGTTATATTTAGGGCATGTCATGTATACACTTTGCATACATTGGGAGTGGGTAAGCTAGAATAAAAAAAATAGTTAATTAAACAAGCAGATGAATAGGTACATAGGTAGGTATAGGTAGGTAGGTTAATGTAACTATTTGAAAAGCAAGATAGGTACATAAGAAAATAAAATTATTAGTTATTAACTATGTAATTTAGTAGGTAATGTTATTATTAATTACAAGTTAACAAATAATTTATTAATATTAATAATAAATAATTTGGTATTAATTATTAATTATTGACAAATTTTAATTTCACCAAGGTTTAAACAAATTTTGATTTTTTCATATTTTATATTTCCAAATTTTTGTTTTGCCAATGTTTAGCCAACATGTAGCTAGCAAAGTTTTTGTTTAAACAATGTTTAACTAACCTTTAATCAAATTTTAATTTAGCCAATGTTTAACCATGCAAGGTTTAACCTAGGTTTGAACATAAATGCCACATGGGCCTAACCCAAGTGTGACATAGGTTACTTTAATTAATATGATTAGGTTAATAGGTAGTAGGTTAGGTGGATACATAGATATCTAGCTAAATAAGTAGGTAAGTTGTTTTGTTAGGAAAATTTTATTTTAATTTGGGATTAAAAAGTTTATTGTGCACATCTAATTACATAATTTACATCATTGAAAAAATAAAACAAAAGATATGGGATAAATTTTTGTAGTTGCAAATTAGTTTACAATTAAATTGCAACTATAAATTTATCCCATATTTTTTGTCCTCCATTTTAATTTTGTAAACTATATAAAAAAGTGAATTTGAAACATTGAAAATACACAAACAACGTGAAAATGAATATGCCATATGGGATGGGCCAATAAAAAGGGTTGACCCTAAATGTTAAACATGAGATTAAATTAAGAAATCTACTTACCTACCTACTCCTTCCTACCAACATATTTATCTACCTACCAACCTATTTACCCATTTACCTATCTACCTACTTACCTACCTACCTACATAAATTGATTTTTTTTAATGACATGTTGCATATTTTAATTATGTGAAGTGGCAAATTTTGATTATACCAAGTGGCAATATGTGAATGGGTTATATTTTAATTGCAAAAATGGGAATTAGTTACAAATTACATATGAATGATCAATTGATGAAACTTATATGTTGATCATATACATCATCCATGTGGAATATGTTAACATCATGGTGAGTCATCATTTGTAACTAGACGTTAGATGCGATTTCATTATGCAACTAATGAATTTTTAGTTGCAAGTGTTGGTTGTAACTTATTTATAATTGTAAGTTACAATCACAAATTGATGTTTTTCTTTTAGTGTACCTATATGGTGCCCATTGTCATTTTCTTGCCTTTTTGTTTCTCTAGTTGTTCATTATGGTGTTCACCATTATGTTATTGCATTTATGTTTTCCTTTCTACCCATTTTGGTGTTTACCATCATCTCTTGCCTTCATGATTTCCTTGTAAATATTTGCACAACATTCATCACTATTTTTTTGCCTTTGTGCTTTCCTTTTTTATGCTCATTGTGGTGCCCATCATCATCTTTTGCCTTGATGTTTTCCTATCTATTCATTGGGGTGCTCATTAGACCATCTTTTGTCTTTATATTTTCTTATTTGGTCATAATGGTGTTCATTGTCATCTTCTTGCTTTCATGATTTCCTAATTGCTCATTGTGGTGTTCATAATCATTTCTTCCCTTCATGTTTTCCTATATGTTTATCATGGTGTTCATTATCATTTAAATGCCCCCTTGACCATGCCCTCTTCTTAATCCCCATCCCTTCCCACAAGATTTTACAAAAATGTAAATATATAGTCTCACATGTGTGTAAGAACATGTGTTGCAACTTGCAATTTCCTTATTCTCTACCCACATGCCTTATTTTGTGCATCAGAGGTGATGCCGAAGTTCACACCTCGGCATCCTAATGGGTGAACTCTAAGGCCCACCTAAAAATTTATGTGAAACCTTTGGCCATAATCTTGGACTCTAGTACAATAGACCAAGATTTCATAAACTTTGCCCACTGATGATTGTGTGTGGCATTGAGCTACTCATTTAGATATGTTAAAAGAATCTTGCAAATGTTTCTTACATTTTTCCTCATTTCACCTTTCCTCCTGGGTTTCTTATGTTGCCCCCTTCTCCAATGCCTTCTATTACAAAATATTCAAGTAATTAAGTTCATTTCATGTAACCACATGTGACTAATTATAATCCCCTAATGGTTCCTTTCCCTTTGTTCTTGTTGGCAAGTGTGGCAACAAAAACAAGTTGGCAAATGAGTTTGAAATGACAAGTTGCATCAAGTTCCAATCTTGCACATAGTTAAATGTCTTGATGAAAATACAAGTTGTCCAAATTAACCACTAACTTTGAGTCCTCTTGTGATGGGCAAGTATTTGTGGTAGCAAGGATGTTGGGCATTTCTACATGTATTTTTGGGCATTTGAAGGAAGGTAATGACAATGCGGTTTTCATCAACTATTGTTACCACTTCATGAAAATTCCTACCAAGTACACAACTTATCCCCCATTTTGAAGCAACTATTGATATTCACCCATGTACATATTTCTTGAATAAAAAGGGTGCATGGGTCCAACCATGCTATTAGGAGCCACACATGTCCCCTTAGACCATTGCTTTATTTTTAAAATACTCTTAGAATTTTTTAATACATCTTTCAAAAAAAAATTAAAATTTTAAAAATGTTCTTAATACTATTATGTTAAGGTGTATATAAAAAATATCCCGAAATATGTGTTAAAAAAATATTTTCAAATTGTGTTTTTAGTGTTCAAATTGTTTTTAAACTACTTTATGTAACTTTTATATAGTGGTTACAAGAGGTTAAAAGTCTTTACACATATTTTTCATTCATTAGATTGATTCAAAATTTTTATGATATGTACATAATGTATTCATAATAATATTTTATAAAAAATTATTATTATTATTATTATTTACAATCCAAAGTTCAAAAAATTAAACAATGGTTATAACTACTTTTGGTACATGTTAATATGACCGCATATGCATCCTTTGATGTTTGCTCATACTTTTCATCATAATTGGAATATCATGTTTTGCAAAAAAAACCCATGGCTTGGGTTAATTCAACAATGATCCAAAAAAAAGATTTTGACCTTAATTGATTACACAATGGATTCAACAAAAAACATTCCCCTTCCCCTTAGACCCTTAAAACCTAGAAACCTTAAAGGCTATAATCACAAGTCTAATGTGAACCACAAGTGTAACCAATGTTTGGTTTTTCTTGTTTTAGTTTTTGATGTGTTTACATCACAATTTTTCAAATATATTATGGGAACATGTGATGTTGAACAATTTGGAAGGAATCTAATGAATGTAAAATATTCAAAAACACTCTTTTAAAAAATTCATTTTTTCTTCATTAAGAAAAAACTTCACAAAAATGTGAACTTAACAAATGAAATAAATAGATTGACAAAAGTTTTCACCTCATCAAGGTGTGATGCAAATGTAAAGGACTTGGCATATCTTCAAAGAAATGAGCTGCACAACTTTTCATGTTTGCACTCTATATTCATGCTTAAGTGCTAGCCTAGGTTTGGATAGGTCACCTAGGCTTGGGGAGGTGTGCTTAGGCTGAAGGAGGTTCGAAGAGGCCTACCTAGGTTTAGGGAGGTTCAAGGAGACTTACTTAAGTTTAGGGACATTCAAGGGGGCCTACCTATTTAATATTTTAAAATATTTAATAAATTATTTAAAAATCACATTCATGAATTATGCTACCTATTAATTAGCAATATCAACTATCACCTTTGTCAAATTTTAATCAAAAAAAATTTAACAAGCCATGTCAACTAATGCTTGCTAGTTTTTAATCAAAATAGGTGTCATGTCAATTAACACTTGCTAGTTTTTAGTCAAAGCAAACATGACACAATGGACATAATTAGTAATTCAATCATGTCCAAAATAACTAACATGTTACATTATGTTGTATTAAATGACTAATCATTTTTTATTGTAGAACTTTAGCTTGTTTAGTTGTCTATTTTGATTAAAATCCAATACTAAAAGACAATGTAAAAAACATGATATGTAGTAGTGACCACATCATCCTAGAAATCATTCACATTACTATTTAAGTAGTAAAAAATAATCATCCAATTAAAACCTTAAATCCATGTTATGCCCCTTTGGTTATTCTTTCCCCTCAATTTCACAACTTCCATTTACTAAACCCAAGAAAATAAATTTGTTATAATCGATTTATAGAAGAAGGGGAGGAGAAAAAAAGTTCATTTGCAATGAGACATGCAAGAAGCTTCATCCTTGGAAGGACAACCCCATGACATGTTTATCATGCATGTTTGCTTGTTTGATTGTTTACTATGTGAATAATTAAGGTTTACATTTGTTTGTTTTTCCTTTCCCATCACCATTCTTACACACGTATTTGATTGCAATATATTGTTTTGCTTCACATGCCCTTAATGCAAGTCCTTGTGAAAGCTCTTGAATAAATGAATGAACGAACAACAACAAATGATTGAGACAACACACATCAATTAAGGGTACTAGTGATTAACAATAGGTTGCTTCTAATGATGACTCCACCATTTGGGAAGCCATAAACTCTGCACCAAAGACCTACAAATAGTTAAGCATTTTAAAAGGGAAAACGATACATGTACTTGCCAACATTTGCTACAAGTTTGATCTTGAACGCAAATCTTTAACATAATCCCCACAAGCCCATTATTAGACTATTGGATTAGATTGACAATTAGGTGATGACCTACCAAATGACCCACCTCATTTGGAAATCGTAATCACCAAAAATGATAAGCAAAGAACATTATAATGTTTCACCAACAACAAAGGAAGTCAATTAATGAGATATTTGATAAGAAACCTAAAACCTTGGCTTGAAATTAAATCCACGAAATGATTTGGATCCAATCAATAGAAGAAAAAGGTCAAAATGCAACCACTCTATTTGTGACTACATACAACTATACGTCATAATTTATGACTATGTTTGCAACTATTTATCAACTTTGACAAATTTTGGTCATTTTGTTATTATGAACTATGATTGTTGGTTTTTCATCTTTCCATGTGGATGATTTTTAAAATTATATTCATCCACAAATAAACTTATATGTCCCATCAATCACATTAATAACCAAAATTTAGTCAAAACTAATTTGTGGACCTACCTTAGAGGTATATTATGGCATATTATTAGTATGTTAAGGGTATATTACAAATATATTAGAGGTATATTGGGTAGGTACATAGGTTGATAAGTAGGTAGGTAGGTAGGTAGGTAACTAACTACTTACCTACCTACTTGCTACCTACCAATGTAAGTAGGTAAGAATGTAAATAAATAAGTAGGCAAAAAGGTCGAAAGGCAATTAAGTAGGTTGTTGGAGTTAATCGGGAGGCATATTGGCCTAGAAGGGGAGCATGTGTTTGGGTCTTTTTTCAAACCAATTTTTCCACCAATATGTCTAGTTCTTGATTTTGAAATGAAACAAGGATTCAAACTTTCAATTTTTTAATTGTGGGATTAATAGAACCTTTGATGTGGTTTTGAAAATAAATTTTTGGATTTATAACACGAATGACCTTTGGCTCTAAAAACTTCCTCAAAAAATTGGAACCAAGTCTAATTTAAAGCCAAGTTTGGTTCCATTTACATTACAACCAAGTAAAACCAATATTGTAGCTTAGGGCCAATTTCCACATTGACAAAATGAATAACTAATTTTTTCAAAAAATGATTTTAAAACAATTATTGAAATTATAAATTTTCCATCATTTACTATGATATTGTGAGATGAATAGTGAAATTATTCAAGGTGTAGCCTATGATAATTATGATGATTTTCAACATGTCAACATCATATTTTCACAAAATTTTCATTACAATATTTTGGGGATTATTTAATGATGAAACTAACCTTAGTGTAAGGTAAAGTCTTTAAATAAGTACCTTTTGTCATGGAATGGGTATTTATTAGTAATGGGGTAATAATGTAAAAGAAGATTGGGGAAGAATCTCAATTTTAAAAAAGAAATCATGACTAATGATGAGACATAGGAGCATGTAATGAAGATGCCCATTTTTTATCCTTTTGTGCAATGGGGAAGGTGGGGGGTTCTTTTTTATAATTTGTTTTCAAGAAACTCAAGGAATCAATGAATTAGTAGAATATTCATTAAAGGTGGAACCAATGAGTTGGTAGCCACCTAAATTTTTTTATTCAATAACTAATAGTAGTGAAATTCATTGAATTAGAACTACAAAACATGTCCAATTCTATCTTGGTACTGAACTGAAAAGGTGACAAGACCTTTTTTTCCTTTTTGTTTTTGATGGAGCCAACACAACCACAATTTATTCCATAAGGTTTCCCCAAAGTTGAATTGTCACAACCTAAAAGATAATGTTTAGTTGCATTTTTTTAAAACCTTGTATTTATATGGTCATGTGTCTCCACATTAACACAAGTCAACCCTATAACCATGGGTGAGTGTTTTTCCTAAAATAATCTCAAAATATCCCCATCTATAAATTAAACATAGTCATCAATTTTTTTTTGACCTTATAAGTTGTTGCATTACATTGTAATGTAAAGATATGTTTAAAAAATACTTCAAAAATATGTCATTTTTCAAGAATTTCCCCAAAAAAAGACTCGATTTTTTTTTAAAAACATGGTACAATGTTTAATGAATGCTTTTAAATATTTTTTCCTCATTAAATCCATTCCAAATCATACCACATGTTTCTAATATATTAAAAGCATTGTCATGAGTATTTTTAAATGGTCAACTTTATAACATCAATACAAATTTTGACATTAAAACATGAAAAATCAAACATTAGTTACAACTACTTTGGTTCCTATTATTGTGATACTCGGACATGTTTGAAAATAAATTTGATAGTTTGATCCAAGTTGGGAATTTCATAGTTTGGATCTAAATATGATTTCAATTAAATCTTAAACCTTCAATTTGAATACCCCAAACCTAGAACTTGGACCTAGATTTGAAGTTGCTTAATACCCTTCAACATCGTTAACACATAACCTTATGAACATGAGTTGTGAGCTTATGAATTTCATTCCTTGATCAACAAGGAAGATTCTTTAAAATGTTATTGCCATGTTGACAAAAAATTTCATACACATGGATAATATGTTCTTGCCATGTGAATTGAATATTTCATCCATTTGGACAAAAAAATTTTTTATGGTGGATGAAAAATATTTCCACATGGCAAGTGAAGAAAGGGCACGAAGTAGATGCAAGTTTTGGATATTTTGGAATGTGGAATTAATGAAAGAAACCAAAGCATGTTCATTTGGGAGAAATTGTGAAATTATTGGCACACACACAATGATAGTTGAAGATCAATTACACTCCACAATAATCTACAATCAGAGCTTTAAATGAACAATATTTGAAACCTTTACTAAGTTAAATTATTTATATGGTTTCTACATTCTACTTTGATAATGAAACAAAAAGCTTCAACCTATGTAGTCTATTTCACACTTTTTGAAGCTATAAGTTTTGATGCCATTTCTAGCTATTTAGAAGCTATGGCACAAAATATAAATGACAAATCTCATCACAACTATAAGTGAGGAAATGGATGAAATTTTCAGACTCCCCACAAAACATGATATGTTACAACACATAATAGATGTGTTTGCATGGCATTCACTTCCCTGTCAACCTAACAAACCTAATAACATAATCATAAAATCCAAACAAGTGCAAGCTAGAAAGTTCCCAATTGTAACCTTGTTTTGCCTTTGGTTCAAAGCTACATAAAAAAAAATCTTATAAATTTGTCCATATCCAAGTGTAGGAACATCCAACAATGGGTTCACAACCATTTCAAGAAGTCAACTTCCCACCAATTATAATGTGGTTTAAACATTTTAAATGACATTGTTTATTTAACAAATTTTACCATTGCGTGTTGTAGGCCATGCCATATCATCAAACGAATGATTTACTAAACAAAATTTTCTTCATGCCAAATAAACTTCAAGGAAAGATATGTGGTCACTTATAAAGAACAAACCTTACTTTTTCAAGAAATATTATTTCACCTAGGTGAGGTTGGTTTTTGCTCTCACAAGCCAAACAATGGGTACAATTGGTTTATTGACAACATGGTTTTGTTTAATACCACTAATGCATCGATTCATGTCATTAACATCAAGTCAAAACTTATGAAGTTTGAGAAGGTGCACCTAGGAACTGAAACCAAAAACCAAAATCAATTGTGGTAGGATTACCAATCATAGTGGTTTTAAAAATTATCCTTGCAATGCAAGAATGTTCCATGGTGTTTTGCAATTTTGAACATTATACATGCGATGTTGGTGGACAATGTTTTATGTGCCACAATCCATCTCCACATGGTGCTTCTAAGACCTCAACACACCCATCAAAAGGAAACGTGCCTGGATACTAATCAAAATTAAAAGAAAGGTCTTTCAATTGCACATGTGACTTGCTAGACTATGTGTTAACATGTGGGTGGGAGACATTGACACAATCATGTTGATGGGAATCCCCTTCTAATCAATGAAGCAAATTTAACTTCCATTTGCAAAAGCTAAATATTTTCTCACCTTTCAAGTGAGTGACTTTGTGTTGCAACCCCACTTTGGCAAAGTGTGGGGGTGAAGCCCAACACTTGGAAAAGTTGGGGATTTGGAGTCCTCCGGGACTCCCGAATGTTTAGAGCTCGACAGCAAGGCCCAAAGCACCTCGCATTGATGTGTTCTTGGTGTCATTGGAAAGGTCTTGAAACGTAGATATCGAAAATGGCCTCGCATTGGCCATTCGGACATCTTCAGCTCAAGTTATGGGCAAAAGAAGGGCCGGGAGTCAAACTGGCAGTTTGACTCCCGACCATTAAAAGTCGGGAATCGACCTCTTCCCGACGTCCGAATTGAGAGTGCAACACGGGGTTGGAAAGATCTCAACGAGGGCTACAACTTTGGTTTAGACCTCGTTGCAATCGGACTCCACAGTCGGGAGTTATGGCCGTTCAAAGTTCCAGGAGTCCAACTGGGACAATTTCGGGACTCCATTTCGGAGTCCCAACAAAATGTGCCATTTGGATGTAGCCTCGGCGGCGAGCTGCAGAGAATACTGTAGGGAGTAAGGTGTTGGCTTACTCCCAAGTCCGGGCTGTGGTGAATCTTGTGTGTCCAAGTGCTTGTGGCAAGTCCCAACACCCAAGGGTGTCCCGAATGCTAAATTAACCTCTTGTGGTTGGTTTTTGGATGCAGATTCACACGAGTTAAACTAGTCCCTTTTCCTAGTCTAATCCTTGGGCTCCCAACTCGACCCTCTACCCCTTTTTAGAGTTGGAAGCCGGGAACGCGTCGCTAAGTCACAATTTCCACAACTTGACTTTGGGAAACCCTCAAGTGGGTTTCACCCCGTGACTTGGGAGCGCGTCACTTTGGCTATGAAGGTTGCATTAGGGGTATGTTTTTGAACTACATTTACAAGTTGAATAGGATTACTAAGCATGGTTGCTTTTCGCAAGAAGAGTTTACTTTTGTTGAGTCCATGGTTAAAATGACCACTTTTTTAGTAAGTAGTTTAATGTCGTTTTCCTAAAAGCTTGAACATAATCATCAGCTGTTGCAACATAAAAACAAAATCCCCTTTTCTTCAACTATTGTAACCAAACATTATGCATGGTTTCTAATAGGTTACACATAGGCATGTCTACAAATTTTTCTCAAGAGAATTGAACTGTAGAATGTTCAACATGAATTTATGTCAACCTCCTTAATTATGTTATAATATTTTGTGAAAATGTAACCAAGAAGGGATGAAATGAAGGATGCGACAGAGTGTTTAGAACCTGACATATTTCCTAAACCCTTTCCATTATTGTACACAAAAGTGCCAAAAACTAAACCAATTTTCCAACTGTTGAAATTCAATTTCATTAGTAGCCCTTGTGGAATACTGCTGACAACAAATTGTCACATATCAAGCATTAACCTCTTCCAATGATGTGGTATTCTTATACTCATAACATAATGTTTTATGTCATTCATGCAGATTAGGTTTAATTTGTTGTTTTGTGTGTTTGTCCATGTGTTAAGTCCAATGAAAGTAACAAATATGTTCCTTGTCAACAATAGGTTCACTTGGGTCACTAGAACTGTACACAATGTGCACAAAAATCCAATTGGCATGAACACTATTTGCCATGAAACTATTGAAATTTGGATCAAGAACACCATTTTTCACCATGACCTTGTTTTATTTTTGCCACATCATACATTGATCATCCATGTTTTCTAATTGCATGTCGCAAATGGCAATAGTCATCACTTTACACATGGTAAGCCAAAGTTGTCCATCCATTGACATGTTTCACATGATCAAACATGATCCAACCTATTTAAAGGTTGCCAAGCTAGGCTACATCCATTGTGCCAAATCAAATCCACTAGCATCTCCGTGCATGGACACCTTGAAAAGGAACATTTTTTCTCTAGACTATTAACCTAGAAAATAACTATCCTTAATGTAGTTGTAACCACATTTATATTTGGGGGCCAAAATGTTGGAAAATTAATCTTGGTTCCCTAGATGATGTTTCAAGGATGAAACTAAGTTCCTAACATTGGGAGAGCAGAATTTTTCGAACTTATTCATCACTTGATTAAGTTTATCACTTCAAAAAAGTTCCATGGGGGCATCATTATCTTCATTTAGCAAGTGCATAAACAAAAATATCTTCTTACAACCAAATTGATTGTAAAATTTGTTGTAGATGGTTTGCACAAAACCTCTTCTTAGATCAAAAGTTAGACTTACAAGACAACCTCTTTACACCTCCCATCAACCATCAAATGGTAATGTGTACCAAGATGGATCATTAATTAAATCAAATTGATCTGCTTATGGACAATGTAATACATGCGTGTGGCACATGTGTTAATAGAAAAGGAAGGGGTGGAGCAAACTTTGTTAATGGTGGACCATGATTAAATGTTTGCTTGTTGAGATGAAGGACAATGACACCAATCCAAACAATTTTGTTGCTACAATTGTTAAGAAGGAAATATTCGCATTTGTCATTATGACATTACAAATGACCCAAACACTATACATTGTGGAAAGCAATATTGAAATGATGTTTTATGTTCAGTGTCTTCACCTTACACCAAGCATGATTGTCATGTTTCTTGTCCATTCCTTACATATGGTGAAGTGGGCTTTCGGGTTTTCAAGTGAAGGAAGTTCAAAAAGGACATCACCATTGAATATGATTGGAATAAATGGAACCTTCCAAATCAACAATCTATTGTAGTCCAAAGAAAATAACTTGGGAGTAGTGTGAAGGGCCTAAGATATGGCCCAAAGGCAATCAACAACACTTAGGATCTAGAAAGGGTATATGTATTATAAAGTGGTTCAAAAACAACAAATACACCATTCCATATGAGTTCACAACATTTTTATTAAAAAGTTATTGCCCTACCATTGGTTCATGTTGTGGCATGTGGTAGCTAAGCAAGTAGGGTAGATTGTTGTTGGTCTAAAGTGCAAATTTTGAAAAATGCTAAACAAGTTCATTCGTCACTATTGGCCCTCACATCTAGACTAACAAATTTTTCACGCCTGGATGCAATTGTCTCCAATCCCATACTCCCATGCATTTAAAGTTCTTGTTAAATAAGTATCAAGTAGTTAGTTATGGATTTTGATTTTTACATTGTTGATGGTATCAAATTTCCATTTTGAACCTATGGGAAATTGTATTTGAGTAAACCTTATTAAAGAATAATCAACTAGTTAATTATGCATTTTGATTTTTACATTATTGATGGTGTCAAAGTTCCATTTTGAACCTATGGGAATTTGAGTTACCTTTACATCCATTAATAATCTCCAAATAAATCAATATAGATTTTAGTCTTCACATTGTTGATGATACATATCCATTTTCAATTTGAACTTATGGAAATTTGCTATAAAATTTGATATTCATTCATTTTGACTAATGTGAACTCTTTACTTACCTATAATCGCTATGTTTCCATTTTCATTAGTTAATATGAACTTTCTACTTACCTATAATCACTATGTTTCCATTTTCACTAATGTGAACTCTCTACTTACCTATTGAAACCTAGTTATTAAATCTTTGAACTTTTCATTAAACTTTTCACTCCTTTCCATATCTACAGTTTGAGACAATTGAATTCTTTTATGGATTGTGTACATTGATGGTTACTCAAATTCACACCCTTTACATACATGCCAATGATGGCACTTACTAGACCATGTATTCCATGATGATATATATGTTGAATGCCAAACAACTTGTCATAAGTGATTTCTTTCTACTATTTGCCAAACTTTGCTCATAAGTATGATATGTAGGTTTGTATTATTTTAGAGTCTCATATAGATTGAAGGTATTTTTTTGTATTAAATCATGGTTTATTCATCTACCATCACTTTGAAGAGAACGCAAATTTGCTAACATGATCCATTCAAGTGCAACTCCATGTCTTTTCATTAACAATATTTATCTTTATGGCTACAATCATCATGTTTCTTTCTTTTTGTAAGTGTAACTTGGACCATACATCATGAGATATGCCTTCGACTATAACAACAATAAACATTTAACTACTAGCAAGGATTGGAGAGGTTTTGAAAATTGAGGGGAATATGCCTAGTGGATTTCCAATTTTCATGGCCAAAATGTTATATTGTTAGAATATTTATTTGCAATATCATTTTTCTTCATAACTATTTACATTGCCAAAATGCAAGTATATTTCTCCATGGTCAGGGATTATTACTGGTAAACAGAGGAGGTCAATTGACTTGTACTAAAAGATGATAAATGGCCAAGAAGGTATTCAAGGATCTACCTATAACATTGTAAATTACAAATTTCCCTTACATCTTGGAGCTAGTCGTTTTCAAGCAGAGAATTAAAATGTGTATTCATTTAACGTCATATGTTCCATTGATGTTTCCATCAAACCTTTAAAACTAAGTTTGCATTAAAATTCAAGGACATTACAACACCCAAGGTCCTAAAATGAAACATATTTTCCTAGTTCAACAAGGAAATATGTAAACACGTAGGTAGCACTTTCAAAGTTCCTTAAACCATAACCAAAATGAATAAACATTTAAGAACTTTGATAACATTTACAATTTTGGCATTTGTAAAAGTTTTGGAATGTTAAAAACTTGAATGCTCCAAACCTGGGCATTCTAAGGAACAATAGTGCCAATTATGTATTAATAGCTTGTTCTCATGGATTGAATTCCAATGAAAGTTGGGGCAAAATAATGTTACCTAAGTTCCCAAACTTGAGATTCCAAACCTAGTTTTATTTCAACCTGGTTCATCATCCCAAACTTGTATTGATTAGTAACAATAGGTTGTACATAAACTACAATTAGCATTATCATTGTATAAAACAACCCTGAATTTTGACATTACAAATTGCTCAAAAAAACACAAGTCATGCACCATTTCCCTTGCCACCACAAATCCCTCCATTGCAATCTATAGGTACTAAAGAAATCCAAAGTGCTAAAGAAAGAGTGAAAGAAAGAGGACTTGTGTAGAGGTACAAACAAGTAATCCCCTAGAGACTCAAATCAAGTAATCACTATCAATAATTAAGTAGATTTGCATGAGGACACCAACAAACTTAATTAAATTAGTGCAAGTATGTATTTAAACCACGGAAATTCCCATCATGCGATCTCCTTAGTTCAATCTCAAATGCTACCAAGAGAGAAAAACAAAGGGAGGGAGATAGAGAGGTGCAATTGAGAGACAAAAAAATGGAGTTAATGGGTTCCATGGTCAAAATTTAATAAGCATAAAATGCATGTGTATATCATAAGCAATATTTTCCTAGCTTAATCCCTCTTCATACACTTGCATGCAACCTAAACCATGTGCCATGTTCTACTACAACCTACACTAGACCAATGAATCATATGTCCAAATATTCATTTAACAAAGGGAAGCCAAAGATACATCCCAAAAGTGGTAACATAATGACCCAACCAACAAATCAACAATACAAATAGAAAGTTTGAACTATGTAATCTACAAAATTCAAATGAAACAAGTACAAGATCAAGGTAACGAACACTTGTCTCCTATATCCACTATGTTAACTACTATGTCCATTGCAACTTGTCCGATGCGACTAAAAAGTGTCCAATAGAATTAGGTTACAACTAGATAGACTAGTTGCAATCGACATGATTTTCTCATAATGATCACACTAGTATGCAATAGCTATAATGTTGCAATATGTTGCCTAATACCATCCTCAACATGTTCAAAGAGCATGTAGACCAGATCATTACCCTGCATTTTGTGATCGGTTAGAGACCTCCTCAGTAGAACATAGGAGGATTTTGAGCTTCCCCAATTCTGGTAATACTTCCCTGCCATGGCTGTCTCATCGACACTAAACTCTTGCCCCCATGGGTACTTGATAGGTTTTTGGAAACTGAAGACAATCTTTGTGCACAACAACGAATTGAAATCCACATCTTCCTCATTTCCATCTTCAGCATTGGTCACAAAGTTTTCCCCCAAACAAACAAGCAAGGCTTGACATCATCGTCATACCTAGGTCCAAACCACTCATCTTCCTAGAAAGCTTCTTCCATTACATGACGCACATACCCCATACTGTTAGAGATTAGCACCTCCATCTCCCATTCATGGGTCCATGGCATATTCTCACATAATGTGAAATTATTATCCACACAAAAGTAGTAGAAACAAGCCAAGTTTTTTTTCAGCAACTTGTTCACATGCATGGCACCAACAGACATAACTAAATGTACATTCCTTGCACCTTTTATGGTTTCACATGTGTATTTTGTTGCCCTATCCACATTTGTTGCTCTTATATGTCAAAAGGTGCGGCTGACTGCACATCATTCCTCTGAATATGTTATCTTGAACCATGTACTCAAATGAGTACAAAGAAACAACACCACCTACTTTGCATTCTGTAGTTGAAGACCATTAACATCAAGTTGAGCCCATCTAATAAACCTCTTCATAATAGCACATGCCCCATCATGAGGACCCTTCCCATATATGCCTAGAGCCAAGGACATGTTCTCTATGACTTCTAGCTACAAGTTCTCATGTTTGCAGGCTCAGAACCAACCCCTGTAGCTAAAATTTAACAGAGGTAAGTTCATCACAGAGAGAGAGAGGGATATAACATATCCTCAGCTTTATTCAACAGGCCCACAATGTTGTAACCTGAACCAGATGAGTTTACCTACATTGCAAGCAACACCAACAAATGAAGAAAGCACTAAGA
>Ga0116231_10001700_pt1 | contig 45654 bp, 35 predicted proteins | sample S1TSphgellanicum_2_FD_89695 | JGI IMG/M metagenome (GOLD analysis project Ga0116231, IMG submission 89695) | Host-associated microbial communities from peat moss isolated from Minnesota, USA - S1T2_Fd - Sphagnum magellanicum MG | ecosystem: Host-associated > Plants > Peat moss > Unclassified... | reverse complement strand
GGGAATGGAAAAATTTCAACAAAAAAATTAATATTAAAAATTTAATTGAAAGAACAAGAAATATTTTGTTTAAAATTGAACACTTAATACATTTACAAAAAAAATTAAAAAATCAATTTTGATTTTTTTGTGTGTTTAAATGTTTTTATGTACATGATAAAAAAGTTGACATTTTAAAAAAATAACATAATATATTTGAGTGAAATGAAAATAATGCTTAAATAATGGAAAAAAATTTAAGGTTTATGTATTAATATTTTTTGAAGTTGAGATATTTAAAGTTTGGATGTAAACATGAAGTGCATAATTCAAATTCATAAGATGCTAAGGGTATTGATGTTTTGTTCATTATTAGAGCACAATCTAACCACCAAACCATGGCTCATCAATATCCATGGTTAATGGGAGATATCTATCATAATTAAAATGTATTAGATGTCAAAGATATTAATGTTTTGTTCATTATTAGACCATAATTTAGCCGCCAAACCATGGATATGATTTTTTATTGTTAAGTTGAAATCAACCATAGTCAAAATTACTTAAAGTCAATATAAAGTAAAAAAAAATTTAGGTTTAAGTTTAGAGTTAGGTTTAGGGTTTAAATTAGGTCTTTTATCCCATATAAAGATAACATTGTATGTTTGTTGTCTTTTTTTTTCATGGTAAGAACAATGTGTTTAGTTTAAGCTTTCACCATCTGTTGATTACTTTCTTATTTCCTTTGTAAGTTTGTGTTTTTGCAAGTGTATGTTTTGCCATGTGCTTCTGTAACTTTTAGCTTTGCCAAATGTTACTTCATTTGTTTATTGTCAAATTCATTTTGGTAAGTTCTTCTTTCCTTTTTTTACACAATGGCAATTGTTCTAATGAAGGAAGCTAAATTGGTTGTTGTGGTGGATGATTTGAATTTAAGAATTAAATGTTGCATTTGAAGCAAAGGTGTTCAATAAGTATGGCACCTTTGATCGAATTACAAATAAGAGCATGGAAGATCTAAGCTATGCATATTGCATTATAATTGTTGGACATGGCAACTTTAACCATAATTACTTTGAAGGTGAAATCACTTTATATAGAAATGCATGAACAACATTTACAGAAAAGCATGTTTGTGAGGGTGGAAAATTTTGGCATTGAATCAAAGTCTAAAAGAGGTTTTGAGAAAGGTGATATGCATGTTGTCATCACAATTGAGTTGACAACCATTATGTCATTAATTCCTGCATTCCAACCTAAGTTAATTCCCATGTTTTTTCATATGGATTTCGTTAAAAATTTAAAATTTTTATTTAGAATTTGAGGTCTGTTATCATCATCATTGGTGTAGGGGAAATAGGGGATAATAAAGGTGAGCAACAATTGTTGATTACAAAGGGAGAAGGTGAATTTGACCAAGACGTTCTTGTTTTTGGTAACAATTTCAAAACATAATATGAACAACTTCTTGAAGTGTACAATGAAGGCCAATGTGTAATGGTTTTAATCAAGAATGTGACAACAACAATAAAAGGAAGATAGTTTGGAGTGTGTTTGTACAAAGAAGAACATATTGTAATTTTAATATGATAAGTAGACAAGTATGTGAAAAACCTTTGTAAATAAAATTTTATAATTTTTTCCACATTGGTCCATAGCTTTTGAACATTGAAAAGATTTTGTAGCCCCTTCTTGGTGCATTTAATATCACAAAAATCACTAGAATTTGTTTTTAAATGAACAAAATATGGCTTATGCATATGAAGGAGGTGAAAATGTAAGGTTGAAAGATAAAAAACTAGTTTTTATTTTAAAAATTAAGATATATATGTTGGTCTAATGTTTTTTCATTTCAAAAACCATTTGTAGAGCTTTAAATTTCACACAAATGGCTTTTTAAATCACTTAAAACGAATAACAAACAAAAGAGATATACGGTTTGAAAGAAGAGGGTGTAATTTTATTTTTCCATGTTTGAATGACCTTTTCTTCTTGATATTTCTCTTGTTGTTATTGATTTTTTTATCCTATTCTTTTTTTTTTTTAGGTATTAATTTTTAAAATTATTATGTTGAATCAAAATCAATTTCTAAACAAAACCCTCTTAGACATTAAGGTTGTTAATAATTTTTATGTGACATTTCTATAGTTAATTTTAGTATATGAATAAACTATATATGAAAACTCATTATATCAAAATTTTGGTTTAAATAGCCCATATTACATAATCACTTTCATAGTTTTTTCCTAGAGGAAAATGAAAGTTCTCATACATTAATTTCCATCAACTACCAAAAATAATTTTAAATGCAATGTTTTGTATCTGAAGTAATTTTTCAATGCAAGTAGTTTTTCAATGCAAGGATTTTTTTTAATGTAAGTAGGTTTTCCAATGAATTTTTTTTCAATGCAAGAAATGTTTTCAATGAAAGTAGTTTATAAATACAAGCAATTTTTTTTGATGAAATGTTTTTTCAATGCATGCAATTAGTTTCAATGAAAATAGTTTTTCAATGCAAGTAGTTTTTCTCAATGAAATTTTTTTTTCAATGCAAACAATTTTTTTAATGAAAGAGATTTTCGATGCAAATGACTTTTCAATATAAATAGTTTTTCAATGCAAATAATTTCTCAATGTAAAAAAAAATTCAATGAATTTTTTTTCAATACATGCAAATTATTAATACAAATATTTTCTACTTTATTTTTTTTTTCAATGCTAGTACTTTTCAATTCAAGCAAGTTTTCCATCTAAATAATTTTTCAATATAAATTTTTTTTTAATGCAAGGAATTTTTCAAAAAAATTTAAAAATAAATAGTCTTGAATGGGTCATTGATTTTATCTTTTTTGAATATGTTTATGTGGGAACCGTGCTTTTGTTTATATAGATGTATCCATTAAATTGAAAATAATAATAATGGAAACACCTTCATTAAATTTTGTTGATTCATCATTTGAACATGTATTGCATTCATATGGCCTTCATGTAATTTCAACATACAAATATGAAATAAGGAATTGTCTTTTTGATTCTATATCTTATTTATTGGATAATCATTTATCATCTCTTGAATTGAAGCAAAATAGCATGGCATATATATTGTATGTGTGTATAGAGCTCATTCATGTTCAATTTCTATATTCTTAAATAATCCTCAAATTATAATTCAACAATCTCCTGAACATTGTCCAATCATCATTATGGGAGATTTTAATGTTGACATTTAAAAAGACATTAGCCATCCAAAAAATAAACAAAAATATTTATTTCATAGATAAATTCCAATTAAAATCACAATTTAATGAAAGCACCACAAAAGTTGGATTTCAATTAGACCATATATGGGCAAATGTCCTTGGAAATGAATGCAAATTTGGTGGAATAGAAGCATATTGGTCAAATTTTCACAAACTAATTTATATTGCATTCAAATTATCAAACACATTTCCAATGTATAACAAAAAATTATTAATATCTCCATTTATTTAAAGTTTAATGTTTGTGAAAATATGCATGTACATGTTAAATTTTCCACCCAATTAATTACTCCCAAAATGTTGGCACCTTGTGGCTTGAATTTGCATTTTACATTTTTTTGTCATGGACCATGTGCAAAAAAAAATCATAAATATAAATACCAAGACAAAAAAAATTTGAAAAACTTTTCTATCCATATGTACACCCATCAAACATCATAAACACACCTTTCATGGAAAACCTAAACCCAAAATGTGACGAAAACAAGTATAAAAAATGCTAAATTTTCAAACTTCAAAATGAAAATGAGACCAAAAATAAAAATCTTTGCATGTAATTATATCCATTCAACATTGATGTTCATTTCAAACATCAAAATACCTCATGTACATCGCTAAAAATTGTCTACATTATCCAAGTTCAAAAAACTTGGATTTTTTTAAACAATATAATTATTTACAACTTTATATTCATTTGTATGATTAAAGAAAAAAAATAAAATTATGATTTCAATTTCTAAGCATGTACAATGAATTCTAAGATGGTTACAAAACTTTTGTTTTTAGTATAAATGTGGGAAAAAATCATTTATGATCTTTGCGTAAAGCCAACAAACTTGCATCCAATATAACTTGAGTTCATAGTAGAACATTAAGTATAATACCTTATTTTCAGGACAGAGCCTCTCGTGACAGAGCTGCTTGTTTCACTCCTCTTATTTCCTGCAATATTGCCATATATTCCTTTGGAACAAGAACTGAAAAGTGAGGTAGCACTCTCTTTTTGGATGTATGAGAGAGAAAATCAATCATAATAGTGAACAAAATCTATGTTGGAACATGAATTTTTATAATATTATTGACTCTGTGTGACAATTCCATAGTAAATCTCCACTGAACTCCACCTAGCTCCACTTTGCAAATTTAGTGCTACTTGCTTCCCCGGGTAATAGATAATGTCATTCACACTAGTGGAGGCCATTGTGCCATTGGCCCAAGTATATTAAACACCTCCTATAAAGTCACGCATCCAATATTATTGGGATAAAAGTGGGCTTGATTTCAGTGTTCTTATGGAACCTTGCTAATTAAGTTTCAAATTTTCATGGTTCCAATTCTAGCGAAAGGCTATTTCCATGGTTTGATTTTTGTGTTCCTTTCATCAAAAGGATATTAGTTTAGGTCAAACTCACAAGACCCAAATAAGAACCTAAACCTTGGTTGTGCATGTTTGTTGGATCATGATTTTCATACCATGAAAGCAAATGTTATTGAGTCTAGAGTGTTTTTCATGTTTGAAATTTAAAATTAATTTGAACTTTTTTGAAGACTTGACAAGTAGTTTTTCTTTTTACAGGTATGGGATTTATTTTAATTAGTTGTAGACCTCCATACGTATGCAATCTCTAATCTTTGAAAGTGTGTAGTGTATACATGAAATTGAAATTGATTTTTGAAGTGCACTTGAGGCTTATTGATTTTGAAAGAAATGTGTCAAAACCGGAATCAAGAGGTTATTTTCAAAAGAAAGAACCAGCCAACAGGTTAAGACTTAAGACAGGGTCACATTCAAACAAACATGTATCTTAATATATAGATTTGTAGGGACACCCCAAGTTCAAAAGAATTTTTTTGCACTAGGCTAATCAGAGAAGCCCGTCACACCACAAAATATGTTATTTAGCGCACTCCCAAAATAAATAGGTTTACCAATAGGCCTCGGAATTGTATGTTCCTTCCAATAGCCTAGGTCAAAAATGTTGACAAACAAATGAAGGAATGAAATTTCTGCTCAGCCAATGATGTGTAGCACACACCCAAGAGGGCTAGGGCTTTTTTTCTTTAGGGGGCCAGGGAGGGGAGGAGCCTCCATGCTTCTATTGGATTAGAGCCTAATGTTTTTTAAAAACATTATGATGGGGCCAATCAAAATGGCTCCTTCCAAAAAGGCCAAAAAAAACTTTGGCCACACTTCTCAACTAATTAATAAGAAGATGAATATACACCCATTATTTACACACTCCCAATATGTACCCATGCTATAAGGCAATGGTATTAGCCCAGGCTGAAAAACAGGTTTAGGACCATAATTTTCATGCAGCTAATGAGAAGGCTCAACATGCACGAGGAGGGCCGAATTTTTCCCTTCTGGGTTTGAAGGGAAGGGGTTTTTTGTTTTTATTTATGTTCCCATCAAGTTCTCATCATGTTCCCAAGGGGTTTCCCCATTCTAGTTCTTGAATGGTTCTCCAAGTTTTCAACATGTCCCCAAAGATGTTCCTAATAGCACCACACTTTTCTCCCATATGTTGTGGCCATAGTTGAACTTTCTTTAAGGGAGTGCCCAATGTTTCAAAAGAATTGGTGATGGGCCAATCAAAATGGCTCCTCCCCAAAAAAAAACTTTGAGTGCAACCCCCAACTAAATAATAGGAATAGATACCCTAAAAATAAGTACCATAATATTTGACTTCAGCCTACCTATGTAGTTACAAGAATACTACCCTAAGTTCCCAATGTGTTCCCCAAGATGTTCAGAATAGCATTGCAATTTGCCCAAAGTTAAGCTTTCATGACATATAAAGGTGGGCACCTCTATACTTTTGTTTTGGGGCGTGTTCAATGTTTTCAATGAAATTTTGTGATGGGCCAATCAAAATGGCTCCTTGCAAAAAAAGAAAAGAAAAAAACTCGAAATGCCCACACCCCCAAACTAATTAATAGAACTAACTTGGGGTACCCTTGGTCCAATCCAATGGCTCCATAATGGATTTAGAGTGCAAATGCACTTCCGTAACTTACTAGGGAAAATGTGGGCTATTTTCTTATCCAACCTCACCCAGTTTCTTCCCTATAACCAACGTGGTTAGGTTATAACCAAGGTAGTTGGGTTTCGTGTCCATGCATGCCTGTGTTCTAGAACTTTCTTTCACCCAACAGCAGGAAACACGACGCCCTTGAACCCTAAACCCTAAACCGCTCGAACCCATCGAGCAATGTTTCTACACTACAGCGTTGCTTGCATTCTCTCGAACGTTGATCGGATTTGGGCTGTGTGATCGCGGAGTTGTCGTCGCATAAATTCCAGATTTTGTGCAAACATGAGCCTCAGCAAGTGTGTGCATAAGTTAGCCATGGCGGCAGCTTCATGGCCAAGGCTTGGGGTGCCGTTTCTGTCTGCCAGAGCCGAAGTGCTGTCCTGTCGTCCCAAGTCCTGGAGTCTTTCCGCCTCTCGCTTGATTGGCAATGAATTTGTAAGTACTATTTTTTTGACCCCCAACCTTCGCTTCGCTTCGCTTCTTTGCTCTTGTGTTAACTTTAGATGGATTTCCAGTCTCTTTTGCACATTTGGTCAGCGTTGAACCCCATTTCCTTCCGTTTTCTCTTGGCTTTGTGTGCAGTTGTGGTCAAATTCTTTGCTGAAGCTTGAATCCAATGTAGTATAGAAGGCCAGATCTCTGGTTCTCCCTAATATGCCCATCCTTGGTGGGATCTTCTGAATCGACAAAGCTTTTGTAATTAGGCCAGGCTCTAGGGTTTTGGTAACATTTTTTTTTTTAGGGTTTATTGAAGGCAGTTGGGCTCCGATTGTCCTTAACATGCCCATCCTTGGTGGGATCTTCTGAATCAATAATGCTTTTGTAATTTGGCCAGGATTTAGGGTTTTGGTAACATTTGGTTTTTTAGGGTTTAGTGAAGGGAGGTGGGCTCCGGTTGTCTCCAATACGCCCATCCTTGGTGGGATTTCTGATTGGACAAAGCTTTTAGGTAATTTGGCCAGGCTTAAGGGTTTTGGTAGCATTTGTTTTCTAGGGTTTAGGGTTTAGTGAAGAGAGGTGCACTTGCCGATGTTGAATGCTGGACTGCAGGTACTGTAACTGCCATTAGGAAGATTGTTGAGCTGATGAGGTGAGTGGGGGACGTAGTGGCCACTACTCAATGGCCACTCATGATGAAGGTTATGGTCTATTGCTTTGTGAGTGATAATCAAATGGTTGTGGGCACACTCATTCTCCTTGGGTTTGTCTTAGTTTCACATTCCTGTGTTCATTGCAGTTTTGCTGGAACTAATACGGCAGTGACATTGAAACAATTTTCCCTTGCTCTCAACTTCCCACTTGTTCCTAACATCCATTGCAGTAACATTGCCACACACTTGTCAGAGTTTGTAGCAGATTTCATGTTTGTTTGACACGAGTGTCAGATGTAGGTCTCTTTTCTGACCATGAATCATTCTGTGATGAGTGTCTTTGATTACAGGAGTCTTTAGTTCTTTTTTTTTTTTTGCATTATGGATTCCATCATTGACCCAAATTGGTGACAATCTGTGTGTATTTGGTAGCCAAGAATTACCATACCAGCAGGTGTGCAACAATCAGGAGGCTGGGGATTGACAACTGCATCAGTGGCTAGACCCTCACTTTTACTGTGCAACCAAATCCAGTCTCGTCATTCCACGTCAATCCCCTCTGTTGGACAGGCAGGTGCTCTTCCAAGTATGGGTCCAGTGCCAAGAAAGAGGGAAGAAAGACCTATTCCACAAGAAGCTGAAGCAAAAACAGTGGTGACACCTGCCTGGCTTCAAGAGATCTTCTTTGAATTCAGAGTCAGGACAATTGATGCATCATGGTACCTGCCTGGGGAAAACCGTAACCCTTATGAAGAATACAAGAAGGAGCATGTCCCTGGTGCCGTTTTCTTCAATATTGACACCATAGCAGATATCACAACAGATTTGCCACACATGTTGCCATCTGAGGCTGCATTTGCAGCTGCAGTGTCAAAACTTGGCATTAAGAACGATAGTTTGATAGTTGTGTATGACACCAAGGGCATCTTCAGTGCTGCCAGAGTATGGTGGATGTTCAAAGTGTTTGGACACCAGAAAGTATGGGTCTTGGATGGAGGCCTTCCAAAGTGGCGTGCAACAGGCCATCCTATTGTGTCACATGGAACACAACTTGAGTTGGGCCAGGAAGCAGGAGATTGTGTTAGGATGGTTTATGCAGGGCAAAAAGTAGAGGAGGGGAAGTTTCAAGCCAAATTTCAGCCACATTTGGTGCGGTCTATTGATGATGTGGAAAGAAATATTGACACAAAGAAATTTCAACTCATTGATGCACGAGGAAAAGCTAGATTTGAAGGAACTGAACCAGAACCAAGTGATGGCCATCGGGGAGGCCATATTCCTGGTAGCTTGTGTATTCCATATACAGCAGTTTTAGACCCCTCAGGATCTCTTTTGCCAGAAGAGGAGCTTGCAGCTGTGTTCAGTAATGCAGGTTTGGATCCAGTGAAACCAGTGGTGGTGTCATGCAGATCAGGTGTCAGTTCTTGTGTAATAGCACTGGCTTTGCACCGTCTGGGAAAAGAGGATGTTGCAATCTACGATGGTTCATGGGCAGAATGGAGTTCTTTCTCTGACACTCCTGTGGAAACCAACGTGGCTGCAGCTTCAGCATGATTTCAGTTCCTGTGCTTGTTTGAACTGCACCTATTAGGCAAGAACTCAAAGACAGAGAAGACATTCTCCATAGGGGAGAAGTGGCTCTCCCAACCTTTGTCAGTCCAGCTTCTAAGGTTGAGGAACTGTCAAAATGGAGAAAAGCATGGATCAAATTTTTGACAAAAAGTTAGATAAAACAACAATTATGTAGAGTCCCTTTCTGATAGCTGGAAAGAATATGATGAACCAATTACTTCAGAATGTTTGATGGAAGAGAATGCATCCCATTTTCTCACAGGGACTGAGTTATCAAATTTGTGAGGAAGTGCCTCAAGCAATGATGATGGCATTTGTGAAACATGTGAAGGTGGGGGAAGTGATCACAATTCCCGCCCTTTGCACATCTCCAACAAATACAAGCAACAATGTTTTGTTTTGTTTTGTTTTGAGGGGTTCAAGATGCAATGGCCCCTCTGTTGGATCTGCCCTCTTTTGAACACCATAACTGATGACAATGTGACTACAAAAATTACATTTTGTGGAACTATCCCCACATGACCTTAGATCCATCAAGACAAACACTGTGTTATTCCACAACACTAACCTACTCTCCTTCACAATACACAACCCATTAAGAAAATGGTTACAGACATCACAAACAGAATTGCAAGATGACCCAATAATAGTATTAGACCAAAGATCTAGAAATGAATAACAGCACCCTGTGGGAGGAATAGGAAAAGAAACACCAATACAAAAGACCATTGTAGTACCTGAAAACTTCTTTCAACAATACTAATACACTCTGACATGTTCAGAGAACATTGACAGTAATTTGCATGGTACTGGATGCCATTCCCCACTAACTTGTGTCAGTCCTGGCAGTGTGTAGAATCCAACCACCTTCCAAACTTTTGTGCCAAAGTTTTGAAGTAACAGGAAAACTCAGCAGTGATGCTGGATAGCTCATAAATATGAAGGGAATGGAAATTCAAAAAGAAAACCAAGAAAAGAAGGGGAAATAGGAGGAAATAAACAGAAGAGAAAAGAAGACAATAAGAGCCAGGATAATAACTAAAGACATAGGATCATCAGAGCTTCAATGGCAAGTGACATCCCCACTCAGAATTGAGAACACCTTCAAAGTATCAAATTGAAGATCCCAAACACTAGAACTCCAAATGCAAAATCCTTCTTCAATAAACAGTCCTTGGTGTTGGTTCAAAAGCAGCCTAAAAACATAACATTTTACTTTTAGCCTTAAAAACTCTATGAAAACTCCCAAGAACTCAGAAGATAATTTATGGTAAATAGACTCATTTCGATACCTGCATACTATCATTTGTTGTTTAAAGTTTACACCTCTAAAGTCTTCACTGACAACGTAACAGCAACCAGCCATCAAGCATGAGAAAAAGGAAACCCAACCCTAAAGAACAGGAAGAACAAGACAAGGTTAACATTAAATGTAACTACTGTGCTTTCTGTCACAAAGACCAGCAATAGTGCAAAATCTCAGCCTGTATGCTGGCTAGCTCAACAAAACCTAAAAGAAAAGGAGAAGACCAAAAACCAAGAAGAAAGAGGAACATAAAAAACCAAAGAGAGAGAAAAAGGCAAGAAATGGGACTGCACAATTCATTCACAGTTGGATAGCAATTGAATGCTTGAAAGCTGCATCATCAAACATGAAAAGAAAGAGTCAAAGGATTAAAACAAGCAGAGATGATACACTACAACAAAATGGCAATGGCAAATCAGCTAACTTGCCTGAAATGGAAACATTTTTGGAAGAGCAGTGCAACAGAGGAGGAAGCCATCACCTTTTCCCAAACAATGAAATTCTCAAAGAAGAGAAGCGCATCAACAAAAGTCGAATGTTAAATAATTGCTCTGGCTGCGGCATTCAGCTACTTGCAACCCACAACTCATGACTATCAAGGCGATCTAGGTATTCTAATTGAAGCACTTCGTATGAAAGAACAGCAGCAATCAGTTTTGGCATACTGAACATCTTCATCATCACAAGAGAGTGAAATCCTCGGCACAGATGATCGCTGATCTCAACGACAACTGCTTCATTCATGTCTCCACAACCATGGGAGAGAGAGAGAGAGCTTGCATCACTTAGTCGTCATCTTTGGGCTTGCGGTATTGTGTCTCCAACTGCTTGACAACCACAACCCCGGTGGTGATAAGTGTTTGGACATTTGGTATGGCATAGTTCTGTGCCACATACGCTCCTAGCAATGCTCCAAGAGTGAATGAGAAACTACTGCGAATAAACCCCATCACAGCAATCCACTCCTATCCGATCCGATCCGATCCGATCCAAGCTTCTTGAGATTGTCTCCAATGCAGTGGAGGAACTAGTCTTCTTTCCTCTGGAGACCTCAATTGCTTCGTAATCCTGCTGCAGATATGTTCAAAACCAGAGCAGAACTTGAGACCTAGTTCGCACCACCACAACTCAAAAAACTCTAAACCCTAAAATCTTTCTTAAAACCTAAGAGTCTTTCCGTTAGTTTTAGGGTCTTTCTGTTCCAACTCAGATTTGTGCGATTCAGTGCAAAACAGTTAGGAGTTTCTTTCAAAAGATGATTGGTGATTACCTACCTAGTAGCAGGATTAGTAGAGCATCTCCAGTAGTGCTCAGTATGTGACCCTTCAAAATGTTTTCACATCCAAATTTAGTTATTTACTGTTTTGCAACCCCACCCATAACACTGAAACTGGGACAGCAAATAGGTGGGCGACTACTTATTGGGAACCAGCTAGACCAATCATTATAGCGGGCCAATCAGAAACTCTGATCATCAGTCAGACCTTATTCATTACGCTCTTTTCTGCAGGTGCTCAGCATTGCTGCGTTTTCACCAGCCACCGCAATCTGTGCAATTACGCTGAACCAAAACTATTTTCCTGAGCCAAACCGGCATATTTTAACTTTTCTTCATCCAATTTTATTGTGCCGGATCAGATACTATCTCTGGAGATGCACTATTGCCATAGTTTTAGGTTGGTTGCCACGGTTTTACAGCCCATCTTTGATTTTGTTGTGAGCTCGGCCCTTCAAGGTAGAGACATTCTGATGCACGCAGAAACATCGCAAAGTTTGGAATCCATTTAAAGAACAGAGCCACTATGTGACGAGCCACTTGTTACTTTGGCTGCTTCTCTTTTTGTGGGGTTTTGCGCAGGTGAGAAACGAGCGCCTCCAGATCCTCCTCCTCCTACAGGATCAGTGCATACAAGAGCAAGCAACCGGGCCATGCAAATGATGACCACCTCAAAGCTCTAACATATGTTTCATGCAGCCAAATTGAAAGACGAAAGGTGTTGTGACACAAGATTGTAAGAAAATCTTTGGATATGTAGTCTAGAATGCATAATGCACCACCTCTTTGAATGCCTTTTACCCAGGTATGTCTCCCTAATTTTGCTTCAGTAGTCAAAGTGTCAAACAGATCTGTTGCAACCCACCTGGATAAATTTGATTATGTTGAGCTTCTCGCACAGTGAGCTAAATCAGGCTCACATAAAATTTGCTGAAGCAGAAAGCCTGAGTCTTCTTCCCCCACAAGATGCTACAGGTCACTTGGGAACCTAGTAACAGAATTCAGGCACCTGTTTTTAAAATGAGACACTTTCTTGATCATCTAGAGAAGTTCCCTGATGTTTAAAGCCATTAGCTGAAGATTTGCGGTTGTTGGGATGCAAAGTTTACAACATTATGACTGTTGGGATGCAAAGTTTTACACATTATGGTTGTTGGGATGCAAAGTTTACAAGATTATAATTGTTGGGATGCAAAGTTTTTACAAGATTATGATTGTTGGGATGCAAAGTTTTACAAAATTATGGTTGTTGGGATGCAAGTTTACTCTTGAAAAGTTGGATCTTGGAGTTATTGTTTCCATGAGGTTACATTCAGGCATATTCTTGACAACACAAACTAGTTTTTTTAGTTTCTCCGACCAGAGAGCTTAGTGCATGTCAAACTCATGATAATTTCCTATTTTCAGCCATATTCTTTCCCTCTTTTTTTTTCAGATACTTGACTACAAAGTCTAAAGGACATGGTAAGGACTAGTGTTGGTCTGGTATACATGCCTGTGCCTGGTATCAACACTAATAGCAAGGACCGTACCAGTCTGGTAGGAGTTCAGGCAATGCCAGCCTTGTACCAACCTGTTAAGGACTTGAGGTAGTGCCAGCCTTGTACCAGGTTTACATGAATTTCAAAACTAAACCCTAAACCAATGTTGTTATGTTACATAGGATTAGGGTGTATATGAACCAAGGTATGCACCCTAGAATTTAAAACCCAGACCGATTGGTATGAGATAATGGAATATGCTGGGAAGACCTGGCTTACTTGATTATGTTCACTGAAAATACAAGTGCATTGAAATAGACCCAAAGTTTCCTTCTAGAAGGAACTCGTATTCATATGCTATGCACGCAAGTTTTTTGGTGCTTCCTATTACATCTATTAGATTGCAAGCTACATAAGTTTAGGGTAGGGAACATGTTTAGTGGCACTTTGTATTTCTTTTATACTTTTAAGCTATGATCTTGGAATAAGAAAGGTGATACCTATGGTTGTGATATTTTCAGTTACACAAAGTTTTTGTGCTTAGCAGCATGTGATTGGAATTGTTCATGCAAGCTTGTCTTCATGTTACACTTGTGTGGTTCTTGATCCTACCCCTTTCTTTGAGGATGTGACTGATGGCATCTACAAAAAACCTCGGTCTTTGGTTGAGCCACATTATCCATCTGTCTTTGAGGTCTGAGATCTTGAGACATGTCGATGGTTTCTTTTTGTTGTTTTGAAGTTCTGGTTTTATTGGTTTGTTGTTTGGAGGAATGGATTGAGTTTGCCTCTTCAAATTGACACAGAACTTTTTCTAGAATCTCTAATGTGCATCATTGATTTAGTTGTAGTGTTAGTTTTTTTTTGTGTCCACTGGCAGTATCAAGATTTTGGGAGATTCTCTTGAGGGTTGAAGAGTTTTTTATGTTTTCCCACATGCAGAGATATTGGCATGTTTGGCTTTTGTACCATATCCTGTTCTTCAATGAGCAGATAATTTGCAGCTTAGTGTTAGGCATCAAATACTGCACTTCATGTTCAAGGTTTTCCTTTCATTGAATGCTCTGTGGCAGTTGCCAATTGATTTCCCAGCCAACATCCGTGTATCTATGTTGAAGGTTGCATTAGATTTTTGGTGCATTGTTTCTCATCCTTTTCCTCAAGCAAATGCTGCGAGCTAAGGCTTTTGTGATAGAGGTTATGGTTAGGTTTCTTACTTCTTCACATTCCTTCTATGAATTGTGCCACTGTGCCATAGTGGAGCCTTCAATTTTTGACTTTACATAACAGCAATCCTATCTGTCCTGTTGAGTTTAGGGTTCATATCCTTGCCCTTCCAACATATTTTGGTTGTAAGAGTGCTCAAGGTCCAAACGCTTTTCCCATTGTGGCTCCTTTGCTCACCACTCTAGCTCAGTTGGATTGTGCATCTGAGGTGGTTTTTCAGTGATGGTGGTTCCAGAGGTTTGAACTGGGATGGAACCACTTTGATGTTTACAACGTCAAGTGCTTCTACCATGCTGTAGGCCACATGTTAGTTTTTGAGTGCAATATGCCTTGAGAAACATGTTTATATTTGTATGCAAATTCAACAAACCCAAGTTGCTCATCTGCTGATACAAGTCTTGTGCGTTCTGCCAAAATTTTGCATTGTACTCTGCTTGCCCAGCATCATCATTCTTGATCCACACAACAAGATCTTCCAAGCCATCATCCAGTATGCTGATGCTTGGAAGGCCAAATCTCCTATCTTAGGATCAAGTCCCAAGTGCCTAAGAACTTCCCTAAGAAATACCCCAGTAGCATTTCAAATACCTTCTTCATCTGTAATTGGCACACAAATAGGAGTTTACTTTGCACTTGGTGCATGGATGTTGCATCTGGGCTTGGATCAACTCCAAATGAAAATTATCCTTTTGGTGGGATTGATGTCCCTGCCATTATCTTGGCAATTAGCTTTGGACTCTCCCTATACTTATTGCACAAGTAGAATCTGAAGCTGGGTAAGCAGAAGAGAAACTTAAGTTGTACTATCTGTATCTTTTTAAAGTATTTCTCCCCTATCAGTTGGAAATGCCTTCCTCTTTCTCCTACATACACATTATTTAGGTATTATTTGCCAAGGTATTAAAGGATGAGTGCCCATGTTCACAGCCAGATTCAGAATAAACTATTAAAACCAGGTGTCTTTCTGTGTCTGTCCAAGGGCCATGTCAAATATTTCAGATCCAGAGCTGCTCTTGAGCATGGGTGATCAGTAATGAGTCTCATACTAGTCATGCTTTCAGGTTGAGGTCTGCCATCAAGTTCTTGTAGAAACTTTATATGATTTTGGTTTGAGAAGCTTGACAATTACTAGTAATTGCAGAATCTATATGTTCAACAAACTTTCTCTGTTTGAAGGTCACCATTGTTATTTACGTTGCATGCATTTAGAATCTGTTCAGAAAACTTCCCCCATAATTTTGCATCACAAATTTCTTTCAAGCACAAATTGGTTGAATATGAATGCAAGTCTTTTCATTGATAAACGGTGTAGCTGGTAGCAGAATGATATGTTACCAGAATATGAGTGCAAGTCTTGTCATTGCATTTAAAGATAATTTACTTCAAACGTCTTACTTTCTATGGCATGATCTGTTCTTTGGGATCTTATGTATTATGATGGTGTAAGTGTTTTGTTTTTGATGTTTACACATTTACACCCAAGTGCATTGTGTGAGCTTTGTGTGACTATTTTTGTGGATGCAGTACCTAAGACTGATGTTTGGCATTTCTTGGCTGAATATTTATTTATTTAAAAAAATGAGGTTAGCGAGCGTCAAATTTAATTTTCCAAAATTTCAAGCTTTAAGGAATACCTATGCAAAGTACACATTATGTTGTGCATTTGTGACAATAACCCAATGGTTGGGATAATAAATAGTTTTCCACAAGTTGTGAGTTTGACTTACAACAATTTTGGGAAAAATCGATGAGGGTTTTCCTTTATTTTCAACTAGATGTTTTGCAAAATATTTTGTGGTGAACATCAGTCATAGGTATAGGTATTATTTTCATTTATTTATATTGTTGGTGAAGAAGGATAGGAGGAAATGCTATGGAGAAGCTAAGTGTATGGCATTATGATAGTTGAGGAGCAGAGACATCAAGACATTCTTAAAGATTTGGATGTTTTAGATTTGTGTTGAAGCTTGTGTTGTTAGAATTTATCTTATTGTTGTTCCAATAAGCTCACTTCTTCACTGTAAAAAGTCTGTTGATGTTTCTCATATCTTGTGGATGTATGAACAAAGGTTAACTCAAGTTACAATTTTAAGGTTGCATTGTGGGGTGTATCTTTGGGATTTACCATGCCCTCAGTTTTGGTTACACAGTTCTCCACCAAATGTAAAAGAACTGGCTCTGATATATAACCGTGGTTCTCAAAAATCTAAGAATTTATTCTGATTAACGATAGTTCTAAAAAAAAATCCAAGAATTGGAGGTTCTTCAATTCTAGAAAAAACACCAGAACCCGATGTTCTTTCATTACAGTTCTGTTGGCCAAATAAACGAAGCCATGATTTTTAGAATTTCAAAATGGAAACTGAAGGTTATGAAGAAAGCCAAATAACCGGATAACACTGGTATATATTGACAAGGCAATAAAAAACAAAGTGCTCAAGCATTGTGCTAGAACCCTATCTGTATCTAGCTATTACACATTGAACTCTTAATTCACTCAAGATAACTAGGAATCCATATTCAGATCACCAAATCCAACAATTTCATTGGCTATAACAGTTTTTGTTCACACTTACACACAAGCCCTATTCAACACCTTCTATATATATAGTGGTTCGTAACTATAACCCTTGTCTATATATCTGTATACAGACAAGGATGAAAAGCAAGGTTCCTCTTAGCACACACAAAGTTGGAACCTGACAGTAATAGTAGTAGTGCTCAAGCATCATTCTGTGGTGCAAATGTGCTTGGACAGCAACAATAACAACAAAAACAAGAACAAAAAGATATTTAGCTCAGGAACTAATGAGGACATTTTTGTATTGTTGTAGCCTATGTCAAATTCTGGTAGTATTGTGAGTGACTCCTCCTTGCAATCTGCACCTAGAATCAGATGAGTTCAAAAGATGTGAATGAATAGTGTTGCTTGAGGAGATGCACCCCCACCCACCCATCAAGTCAAATTCTCAAGACCTATGTGGAAAAGGTAGTTGTAGAAACCTTGCCATGTGATGAATTGAAGCTCTATTGGCTCTCCCTGCAAGATTACCAAACTGATGTAACTGAGTTATCATTTGTTCTCACATTGTTATTGTTTTTTAAATTTGTGTGTTTTTTTTATAAAGGAAGTTCATGCAACATTTGCTCAATGCTAAGGAAGTTCATACAACATTTATTCACTGCTAAGTATGCGACTTCAGAAAACTGAAAGAAGAACCCACATTCACAATCTAGTGATAAATTCAATAGACCCAATCCTGTGAATCGATGAAGAAGAATATTTTAAAGTATAATTTTTGAATGGGATGTATACACCTGGATGAGATCAGATTTGGATGTGAAAATGTCCAACCTCATGTCAATTTCGGACATGGATTCAATCTAACTTTTTTTGTAAATGCTAACAAGTTGATGTCTCATGGGACAAATTGTCATGTGTTGCTACAGGGATTCTTTGATTTGGCTGGAAAGAGTGCATCCACTAGCTTATGTTCCTTATGTGGCAATCTTGCACTTGTTGAAAGCCATTTCAGACACACATCTTTCTAGATTCCGCACCAATGTTTATTATGGCAAAAGCACACCGTTAGAGGAAGAGGTCTTGCATATTCATCCAAAAGTGCCACTTCATGATCGGCCATCATGCACATACTATTACCACAACTATCGAAAATTCTATGCACAAATTTAAAAGTACCATTGAGTGAGGAAGAAGTGCAATCGAAAGGAGAATGAAAAGGACTTCCTCAATAGAAGTGCAAAGACCAAGAAAAGTGAAGGGACAGAAGGGGGGAGAGAGAGGGGGAAGGGGAATATGAATATTTATTTATTAAGTAAGGTAGTTTGTTTTGTTTGTTTGTCCCCTTGAGAACTCCCAAAACCATGGTGACCCCATTGTGCTCTTGGTATCATTCAAAAGCACTTGATGAGTAGGGGCGCCTTAAGGTGATTTTGTATTGTTTAGACATGCAGACGTATGGTGCATGAGTTATTGAATATTGAACATTTTTTTTTAAATCATAATTCAAAATTTTATAGAAATTGAGGCTTTCTTTCAGCATTATTAAAAAGTGCTCAATGAGTAAGATTTTATGGAAGTAATTTTGTATTATTTAGACCTAATGTGCAAGAAATTTTGAATTTTGAATAATCATTTCTATTGAAAATTCAATAAAAAATTTTATTTCAAATTCAATAAGTTAGATAACAAGTTCATGCTTGGGCCAATGGCACATGCCACAGTAATACACATTAAGTTTTCATGGGTGGCTGGATCACCACAACACATTTGCTAACAAATAACACAATGTTGACCTCTTTAGAAAGAAGATAAAATCTGTGGTAAAGCCTAAGTCTAAGGGGGAGGGCATTCTCAAAATAAGGGGTTCAAAAAAGAGGTGGTAGATAAGTCTGGCCTTGCATTTTGGGAATATCCCTCACACACAAACTTTACCCAAGTCAAATGTTATCATGGTCTTAAACATACTTAAATCAAAAGGCATAGGAGGGGAGGGTTCTTACACCTACTCTTTAAGGATAGAAGTGGTCTTACACTTATTGATCAATAAAAGATCCATCTCACTCCTAAGAGTAGGCATAAGAACCTTCGTCTTCCTCTTTTCTAGGAGGGATATATGTGAATATTCACAAATATAAGGTGCCATCCAAATACACTATTAAAATTTGTGGTGGGAAATTATTGTTCTCAAACATCTAAGTGTCCAAAGACAAAACAATAAGCTATTGGAAAGAGGACATCTAAGAGCCATAAGACAAAGACACAAAGGCATCCAAAAGAGCATACCCTTGTGGGGGAGGGGGGAATGGCCCAAGGTCATTTTTTGGTGGGTTGATTCATTTACTTACACCACATTTTAAGTGACTAGAAGGGTGCTTTCAACTGGACTCAACAGAAGCAATTTCATTCACATAAGAAAAAAGAGCATCCCTTCTTCCTGGGCAGCTAAAGAAAAACCTTGATAGGACACAAGCTTCTCGAACTTGTGACCTTGGAAAGGAAAGGAAAAGTGATGAACTCAAGTTGAAGTGGGCCAGTCATCATCCCCTGTATGCAAATGTGGTCTCCATCTTTGTTGCAAATTACTTTTAATGGTTTGATTTGGAGATCAGAAAGGGAACAAGGACTGAAGGTTTGATCAGCACAAAAAGCCTTTGGACAATCCCAACTCATGTCAGGATTCCTAGGAGAGGGATGGGGATTTCCTCTCATGTCCATGGTTTAGTCTACCTAGAGTTTGGTTTCATATACATAAAGGTATGGGATGGAGACATGTTTTCCAACTTAACTCTTAGAGTTTAATGGCCATTTGTGGAAATGATCATAGATTAATAACATTCTTACACTTTTAAAACCCCATATATAAAATCACATGATAATGAATATGGAAATCCAACCATTCATTATGAAGTTCACTTTCTCATATTTGTTAGAGGAGGAAATCATTGTATAGATGAGAGATGTGCATTTGGAGGAGTTATAGCAAACTTACAAGTGCACTTAATTTGGACTGAAAATCCAACAATTGCTTCAAGATAGTTTGTAGTTACAAAACATTAGTTTTAATTCAATTGTATAGTTGGTATTGGGTACAATTTGATGGACTACAAAGGAATTGATAAGTCATTTTTTTTACATGAATTGGTTTTAATAAATTTATCCTTAAAATAACCTTACCTTTTGGCCCCTCTTTCATTTTGAAAATTTTTTTTCTCCTAAATGTTGGTTAGATGCAAAGGAAAGTGAACTCAAGACAAAGTAGGAGCAATTTTCTCATAAAGGAGAATTAAGAGCAACATTTTTTTCATAAGGGGACATTTTTGTCCAACATTCACAATAGGACAAAAAAAATTGAAAGCAAAATCAAAACTCAAGTTGAAATTCATTTTACCACCAACCTAGGGGAAACAAGAGTTTTTGACCATGTTTTTTATTAATGTTTTCTTTTGGTCAAGTGTTGATCTCACCTTGAACTGACCCCCTTAATGGGAATACTTCACCTTGAATTCTCTTCCTTTAGAGGATATCTTCAATAAAATTTGAAGAATCAGGTAACCAATCTCCAAGGTCTTTTCAAATAGGAGAAAAGAGTATACCCTTGAATTTCAGCCAATGCCTAGTTTGGGTTCAATGAAAATAAAGGTAAAGTAGCCATTTTGATGGATTCCCATGCTTCAATAAAGAAAGCATGAAAATTCCTATTACGATGTGACGAAAGCCCAAAATTGAAATTTGTGAAATAAAAATGAAAATAAAAAGGTTTTCCTTTTGTTTTTTTCATATCATGTAAAGTTGAATTGAGCCCATTGCTGAATGGATGCTACCCATGACCACCTTGAACATGGTTTTGGACTCAAATCATAGCAACAAAAACAAAATTGCCTATCTTATGACTTGTAACCATTCAATTTGCCACTCCCTCATGGCAGAAACTTACCAAAGCTAACCAACTTTGATATGTTGGAGTAAAAATAGTCAACTAGATTATAACTCAATTTGTAGAACACTTGAATGATATAGATAATCATGATTCATTTCTAACCACGAACACATTGAAAGACATTATGTTTTAAAAGTTAGTTGGAATTTGTTCTTCACTTGTTGCCTGGGAAAATGAATTTTTTTTTAGCATGTTGGTGAAATAATCAACGTTCTCAAACATTGGTATATTAATTAGATGTATTCTCGCATATCATGTAGTTAGTTTGAAAAAAAATTATTTTCACAACAGGTGCATTTTGATGGCAAACACTAAATAGAAATTACAAATTAAATGTGACATTGAACAAGGCAAATGCCCAACAAAAAATTGTTTCTAAAAAAGAATTGATTATATCTTGACTATGATAAATAAAATAACTATCATCGATTCTTCATATTTTTCACACAAAGGCATGTGGTGCAATAATTAAAAACAACTGATTCAAGGAGTAGATTTCAAGTTAAAATTTCCCAACAACCAATTTTCTTCCTCATATATCAACTTGGTCCACTTCTTTGGTCAAGCTGAAAATAGGGCTAGCCCAAGTTTCCTAAGGAAAAAAAAATTGAGATCATGTTTTTCTCAAGGACCTTAACTACATTTCTATGTGGAAAACATTTAAGGAAGTTGCAATGGTTTGGAATTTTTCTAAGTTGCACGAAGGATCAATGCATGATTTCATTTTTTAATTTTTTAATTTTTTTTTCCAAGCTAAAACCTAGGCCATTCCTTTTTTAACACAAGCATTTGTGTGCAATCACACTACAATGAACCAAAAAGGGTGTCAAGCCACAAACAAAACCAATCAAAATTAGAAAAATATTTATGTTTTTTCATTTAAAACCATCACAATCATGGCAAGTTGTTGTTATTTCATTCATATGAATGTAAGAAAATCCAAACCACAAATCCATTTGATTAAATTTTAAGTTTAGGTTTTGATTTAAGGCATTTGACGGTGTTCACCTATTGCATCAAAAGGAGGCAATTTTGCAAAAGGCTATCAAAAAGACTCATACAATAAAAGCATTTTGATGGGGGGAAAATCAAAAAGATAAAAACCTATTAGACACATACAAAAAACATCCATGCCCAAAAAATTATGGAATTTTAAAACTTTCAAAATTGATCCAAAGTTATAAAATTTCAAGAGCTTTTTAACACATATAAATGAGGTATATTGCACATGATTATTTTTTTAATTTGTAGTTTATTATACAAGAAGAAAAATGTAGAAAATCAATTTTTGGTTATGATTTGAAATTGTTACCATTTTAAAAAACACAACAAGAATCTACAAAGAATTTATACACTTTCAAAAATTCATATTTATTCAAAAATGATAAAGAAAATAAAATGTTATGTGTTGGAACAACTATAAACATTTTTATATGTGATTTGCAAAAGATTTTGCTTTTAAATTCATTCATATGAAAATTAATTTTTAGGTAAAAAGACATGCAATCCTTGTTTAAAGTAATTTTGTTGACTCATTGTATTTTGTTTGCACCCATTTACCCAAAAAACATAACCTCTAAGGGTAGTTCAACACATTTGTCCTATGGGGAAGCATTTTTTTAAGAACATAACCTTGGAAAACATAAGCCCAAGAAACAATTCAACACATTTAGGGAAAACAATTTCCTTGGGAAACACAACCATGTCCTCCAAGGATGGTTGTGTTGAACTACCTTTCAAGCATGTGTTCCTTGGGAAAATTATTGTGCACTCCCCAAGGAATGTATTAGAAATGCAAACATGTTCCCACAAGGAACTCAAACCTTCATTGGGAACATGGTTGCATTTCCATGGGAGCATGGTCCCTTTGTCCAAGGAAAAAATGGGGAACATAACCATTTTTGTGGAATAACTATAGTTTTTTCATGGTTGAAAATCCTCCAAGACAATAATGGAAATGATTAAAGAATTTGATCACAAGATCTCCCAATTAAAGTGGAAAGGTACAACCACTAGCACATGCCAATTTTTAATAACCATTAGCGACATGACCCCAACCAAGTTGGGCTCACAATCATAGCTTTAGGCTTATAAACAAAGCTAAGGCATGAAAATGGAAGCAAGTTGGGAAAGTGTTATGGGATTCAAGCAAATTCACATAAGTTTGAAAAAGTGCTAGGAAATGAAACCCACCATTCCCAAATAGATTCCCACTTTGGGAATTGGAGTCCTATGGGTGCCCCAAATTTTTGCAACAAAAGTGCAAATGACAAACCTTGTTTAAATTAGTCTTTTTTTGAACTATATACTGAACATTTCTTGGAATGTAAATATTGAAAGTGGGCTTGCATTTCCATTTGCAGATCCAAAGCTCAAGTTATGACCAAAAGAATAGTTAGCAATCGAATTGACAATTTCATTCATTACTAGGAAAGCCTTGAAAAACGGTCAAATGATGTCTAGTTGGAATGTGTAATAGGTTTAGGGTCTTCTCAAAAATTACAATTTTTTTTGTGAAAGCTTGTCAATTGAAGTCTATATGCAAGAATTATGAACTTGTGACAAACTTTCAAGACTCATATCTTGCCAAAAAAAAAGTTAATAAACATTCTCATTTTCGAATTTTGGAGAATTTTTGGAACTTCAATGCAATCCTTGCTAATACCATAAAATATATTATAAGGAGTCCAAAGTGATGACTTTTCCTAATTTTGAAATCATGGTGAATCATGTGAATCTGTGTATGTCATGATTTCATCTATGCACCATTTCACTTTAATTTGCAATAAACATCTTCTTTCTTAGTTTGTGCAAATTGATTTCACCTTGAACTCACATTAATGAATTCTATAAATTCCATTTTGAAGCTCCCATGCCTTTTTTTTTGGAAACTAATGAAAGTGCCTTGGGTTTGAATATTTGCAAAATTAGAAATCAACAAGGTTCTTTACCTTTATTCTACTTGACAAACTTAAAAGTGGCTCATTAATGTTCCAACCATATTCATCACAATCATCATGACTTGGGGATGAAAAAAAAAATTAAAAATTAGTTTTTTATTGAACATCTTCAACGGTAATGTGTATTTTTGCATTGGAGATTGAACTACATTTAATATATTGCTACTATCTATTGTTTGCCTATTTTTGTTTTTGTTTTGTAAAAACTGATTCCAAATAAATGAAATAGACAAACTAATATTCATTACCAATTGGTCAAGTGATTCATCCATTAAATATGAAACACCAATTGATTTTGCAAATATATTTGAAGGTGAAACATTAAAAGTTATTAAAAATATATGGGTATTCTTCAATTTCATTTGGGAATTTGACATTAGTATCATTTAGTCAAAGTTGATTCACCTTCTTTGTTGAAAGTAATCTTTCTTTTATAAACCTTGTTCATATTATTTTGAGATTTTTTGTTTTATAATATGTAGTTTAATGTAGAAATATGTAATAATGTAATGATCATGAACATATGAGTATGATTTGGTTTATTGCAAATGTGTCACAAGCATGTGGTTTGGTACATATTGAATTCATTTTTTGAAATATTTCATTATGATTCTCATTAGAACAATGTATTGTATTATAAGTCCAAGAGGCTATTGTTTTCACTTGTCTTTGACCTAATTTGGACTTTATTATTCCTTGGATCATATTTTTAACACCTCCATAGAAGTTTCAATAGTTTTTTACGAAGTGGATCTAAATACATAATGACTTTTTCACCATGGTTAATGGTTAATACCTACCTTAATCTACAATGGAAATTTGCATTTGATTTTCATATGCAAATCCCTCTTTTACTATTGATTGTCACTTACCCTTTTCAAAATCAAATTAAAGTTTGATGTAATCATAAATTTGTTGTAGAAGATACAAATGAAGAAGCATCATTGTTGATGATATTGTCAATATAGATATATGCTAGGTATTGGCACTGGCTAATTTACTAGACCAATTAGTACTCCGTAAACTAGTATTACCTTCAATATCTCAACATTATACCAATGGGCAACCTTGGTGCCTATGTGTGGTTTGGACATTTGAACCTATCATGGGTGCAAATGTAATAATAAAAGTCACGCATGAACACTTAAATGACCCCTTACAATGCAATGGGTGAACTCATCATCTTGATGTAATAAAGAGAAGATTACAAATGTGATGGATTATTAATCCCTGGATTTTATACTGAAAAAAATACCAAAGACAAAAAAAGTTTCACACACTATTACCATGCAAAGGTATATTTGAATTTTGATCAATTATGATTATGCCATTTCCAAGTCATTTCAACTTATTTTAGTAAAAGCGCCATTACATTACTTAACAAGTATTTTTGGGTATAGGCTCTATGATTCATTACATTTATTTCAAATTATCCCAAATGGATGTTCTAATGATAAAATAAAAACATTGTCCACATAATCATTTTCAACATTGGCGAAATCTATAGATTATCAGTTGTAGATACAACTCTTGAAGATTCAAAAAAATGCTTGATTAACAACACCCACCCTTCATTTAGGTGTTTATAAGTAAAGAATTTAGCATTAATTTAAGTCATGTATGGGATTATGCCTACCATTAGTTTTCTAGAATATCCATCTTGTTCATGGATCATCAACTTTTATATTATTTGTCATTGTCCCTTGTGTTAGGTATTTATTTTGTTTGGCACATAGAAAGTATAATTAATTAACTCCCATTCATGCTAGGTGCTTTTGAAACCCATCATAGTTAAGAATTATTATTCACTTTGATACATGTATTGAATCCAAAATAGGTCCCTTTGTCAAATATTCCAACATGTAGGACCAACCCATAGGGTAACTTTTTTATTTGTCATGGTGCCCATGTTGCATATTTACCCATTGTTTGCCCCATGTGAAATGTACTTATGCTCATGGATTTTATTAACAATATTGGTGTGAGAGAAAAATATTGACCTAGAACAAAAATATATGGGAATGTTGGGCATGTACTAAATATTTTTACCCTAATGTACTTGTGAGTAGATATCATGATACATACGAAATATTTTCCTAGTAAATTTATTTTACCATTTTAACAACCCTACTTTATCTCTATTTTATTATTAAACATTTCAAGTTTATTATATTTTCATTGCATACAACAAGCTTATGTTTGACTTTTAATTTTATTCTAGCATTCAAATAGGCACATAAATAGAATATGTAGAAATCTAGCTTATTTGCACTTTCATCCTTTGCATCTCAAATTGAATTATGATGAATTTGTTTGAGTTTTTGGTGACTAAATCATTTTAAAAAAATTGTCTTGGCATTGCATTGTTGTTCATTCCACAAATTACCTTGAGCTTAAGTTTATGTTCATGGAACCAATTTTTCATCCTATTCCCATTTTCCATTGTAAAGATGCATATTGAATGTATTATGAACAATATTGAATACTATTAATATTATCCCTTCAAATGTTTTAATGTCATGTATTCATGTTTATGATGCCAATTGCATGCTTAATTGTCTTCCCCCTGCTAATGTGCCATTTTGTACACATATTACATATTTTGATATACCTTCCCATCTAGTTTATATTCACCCATTTATGTACATACATGATATCAAGTGAATGATAAATTATTTATCACTAACTTAGTACCTTGTGAACATGGTTAATGTTTGTCATTTTTTTTTGCAAACTTAGTTGGATTGAAAACTTTCCTACATTTACTTGATATTACTTTTGGGTTAGAGTTTTTTTTAAGTTTATACACCTTTAAGCCCAATTTATAATTTCTCTCAAACAACTTAATTACTTGGATTTGGATGATATATTAAAATTTGACATGTTCAACATTAAACCCATACCACCATCCCACTAAAGTCACTTGAGTTTTTAAAAGCTGTTCATATCCACATTACAAGGTTGGGGAATGTTAACAATAAAATTGATTATTTATTGAGCTTTGAAAGCATTTCAAAAAAGTACCTTATAAATTTAACAATAATTTTTTTTTTCCTCAAGAAATGAATGATGGACATAAAAGAGCCATTCAAACTAAACACCAAATGACAAACCTGAAGACCAATTACTTGGTGTGAAAGTTGATTTTATGTTTTAGACACCTCATTGAAAGATCTTATTGTAAAAAAGTTGAGATTTGGCCATTACTTTATTAGCTTTCAAAATAATTATGATTTTTCAAAATTGGACATTTAGTTTTTTTTATTGTTCTACCTGTTGTCAAAGGTAAAACAAAAATTCAAGGAAAAAACTATATGGACTTAACAAATTTATTTGGACTTCACAATGAATGCGAACTAGAAGACTTCATTGATAGATGAAGGTCCATAATACAAAACTAGCTTTGACATTAAAATGTGGTGTATAGGTTGCAACTTGTGTTTGCAATATTAAGAGGTGATGCTTTTGAGAGTTTGACTTATATTATCTCATGAATTTTTTAAAAGTTTCATCAATTAAGCCTTTTAAAATCTTCTACTAATTAGCTTCTTTCATTAATTAATTTTTTAAAAATTTCAATGAAAAATAATGTTAATGAAAGAAATCAAATTGAAAATCCAAAACTCTTACATCATCTTAAGGGAGTAAAACAAAATTAGAGGATAAAATTAAAAAGAAAGCCATATGGGAACAAGAAGACATTATTGACTTTCAATTGGGAAATTATGTGGTTCTTTGCACTCATGGATGTCATTTTCTTATCAACTCATCTTGATGATGATCATCTTATTGGTCTCTTAATTGTGATTTCTAGTCTTCATCGTTGTTGCCTTCTTCTTTTTCATCTCGTAATCATGATCACCGAGTTGTTGGTCTCCTAAGTGTGATGATACATTTTGGCAATGCTTTTGAAACAAGTTTGAAGTTGATTTTGGGTGGGGTAGGTTTGGGAAGGTCTCTTTAGACCAATTTGGGATTGGTTTTGGGTGGGGCATATTTGGGCTGAATTCAAGGGTGATAAGTTATCAAAAGGCATGTTTCAAGGTTGGCATATACAACATGCATGAAACATGAACATTTGAAACCAATTGGCACAAGAAAAGTTTTGTTCCATTAGAAAGTAAAAGTGTAGTTTGTAATTAAAAGTTTACAGTTTAAAAATTATGTTAGATAATTTGTAATTTGTATCAATTTGATTGTGGAAGTGAAAGCACACTAAGGTGTAACAAAAATGGCCATTGCAAAGTCTATTTTAGGAATTTTTTAAATGTATTTTTAAACACAATAAACTTAACAAAAACACAAAAAATTGAAACAATGTTTAAGTTAACATTTTTTTCCAGTCCAAGTCAGTGGTGCTCTACTTTTAACCTTTTTTAATACCTCTATTTAGTATTGGTCATGCAAGATATCCTTTTGAATATGTGATGCAATTTTTTAAAAAATAACTAATATTTTATATTTCATATTTCTAAACTTTTTACATCTAAATGTCATAACCTTTGAGACTATAACATGTTTCAAAATTGTGAAAAAAATTTCAATTCCATAATAAATAATGAATCCATAACACTTTTTTAAAAATGGATTGTGACCCCAAATTGCCTAAATTACAAAGTCCATATTTCAATGAAAATTAATATTTTTGATGTAATTATTTGAAAATAAAAATGATAAAGAAGTTAGTTTCACTTATTTTGGTTTTTAGGTTTTAAAGTATAGGGTTTTTAATTTCCAACTTGGATATGTGTTTTATATAATAGTATGTGTCCAACCCAAACTTTTTTGCTTTTGTGACATTCAGAAAAGTCCATTGTAATATGTGTTTACCCTTTATTATATTTTGTGATATAATATTTTATTTTATTTTTTGCATTACTTTTGGTGACATTTTGAATTTTGGAACCTAATTGGAAATTATTCAAAGCCTATCCTAACCTATCCTAAAACCAAGAATCATAAATAAAATAGAATAAAAAGACAATCAAAACCAAAGCAACCCCTACATTTGGAAAAAATGAAATTCAAATTGAGTTTCTTTCTAAAAAATGAGAACCAAAACCGATCCCACAAAATTTCTGGAATTGGAATCAAAGGTTCTTTGCACAACCTAAGAACTACCCAACACTAAGTAAAAGCCTTAATTCAATGATTTAAAAATCCTACCAAAACATTAGGTCACAATTAAAACAAAATTCGCTATAATTAAATGCATAAGACAACAATGGATGTGCATGCGTGCAATGTTAGGTCCCTTTAAAGTTTACGCTATGCTGATGGACTATCACCACGGAAATGTGGAAAGTGTTCAAAACACATCCAAAGGTCATCCCATGAAAATTCAAAAATCATTTAGGTGTGGGCTTGGGTAGTCAAGTGTAATGTAAAGTGAAAAATAGACTTCATTGAGGTGTAAAAATATTAAAATGAAGCCAAAAAATGTAACAAATTATTTTATGTAACCTTAAAAATGAATCTTCATGGATCATAGAAGAAGAATAAACAATTTGATGAATCACAACTTTTTTGGTCCATGGGCTAATAAACTTCATGCCCACCTTTAAGAAAAATAGTGAAAATTTGAAAAAAAATTGCAAAAAAATTTGACCAATCACAACTTTTTTATACCATGAGCTAAAAAACTTTGTGCCCACCTTCCAAAAAACTTATGTGTGAAACAAATTTGACCAATCACACTTTTTTCGGCCCTTAGGCTACCAAACTTTGCGCCCACCTTTTAAAAAAAAATTTATTAAACTCCTTTAAGGGAAAAATATGACAAAAAGTTTGTAGACCAATCATGACGTTTTGGGCTCATGGTCTAACTAATGTCCGACCCACCTCTAAAAAAAATTATTAAAAAAAAGCTGAGTTTGGAGTTTGGACCATCAAAATATGACCAATCATGATTTTTTGAATTCATGGTCCCCAGAGACTAGATACCTATTTGAAGTGCATTCATAGTCCATTTAATGCTAATTTTCATCCATTTACATTTCCATGGTTCTTTGGTCTTTCAACCTTGGTGTAAAGTGAACTTGAACCTTGAAATAACTTTTGGAGGATTGTCTATTTTGATGTCATGAGCTTTCAAGCTCTATCGTAAAAGGGGCCTTAGCGCATAGTTGAAACAAGAATGTGAAATCGTTGTAAAATCTTCTACAACCAAACAATCACAGAAGTGTTCAAAAATCATAATAGAATTTATTTTTTTTGCAAATAGACAAACATTGAAATAAACAATGTAAAAGAAAGTTGAAAGTCTTGATAAGCTCACAATTTTTCATAAGGAAAGGAAACCCAATTGGATCAAAACGGAGGTCAAATTAATGGTTGAAAAATGGTACATTAGAGGAAGCATGGGCATGGGAAAGAGGGGACAAACTAATGAATGTATGGGGTGAGAATATTTTCCCCATTCACCCAAGAACTAAATTACTATGAAAGTGTTAATGTGAAAGAAGAAGATCACATTGCAAAGATAATTAATAGGAATAACTTGTGACTAGAGTTGGAAAGTGATCAAAATTCTCCATTTACAAGCTTTTTGAATCTCTTGCTAGATGTCATTTAAATTAGCACTACTGTAGGAAGTTTCCTTTTTGCCTTGATACCCCACCATGAACTTTGAAGGAGTAAAGGCAAGCATCACCAAAGGAATAATGAAAACAAATGTCATACAATCACATTTATTTAAATGTCATCAAAAACAAAAATTGTATTTCAAGACATAGGGCAATGAGGATGTGACAAAGAACCATGACTATGAAAAGCTTAAATGAAACATTTGGAAATGTCTGCCTTTGAAACCTAACCCACTCTTTAATTTGCAGAGCATTATGAGATTGATACTAGCAAAATCACACACACATCGAATCCATTCACATTGAATTCTGTTTACACCAATGAATTTTTGTGGCAAATTTTTGTCATCTTGTGAACAATATTTTGGAAAAAAAAAAGATTTTATCACAAATTTTCTGTTTAAGAAATTTTTTTGCTATTTTTTTATATTAAGAAAATCATCAAAAAATTGCAAATGTTGCCTACAACTTAAGATTTTTTACTTTCATATTTTGAATATTTTCAAATTTAAATAAATACACTTATGGATGATAACCTGTTGAGCCACATCACAAAAATAAAATAAAATAAAATAAAATAGAGCAACATAATATTACATTACACCCAGTAAAGACAATTAAAAAAAAAAAGTTCTATTATAAATTCTAGTATTGGTCTAATATCAGGTAAAATTGGTACAAGGTTGATATTACCTCAGGTCCCTGAGTAGCAGGTTGGTATTAGTAGAACGCCAAGATTGCCTCAGCTCATCTCATATGAGACTGGTAGGGTCCTTGCTACCAGTGTTGATACCCATCACAAGCCCATAAACAGTACCAACACTTGACAAGTTGATGCAAGAGAGATTATTCCAAAAAAAAGAGTTTTTAATTTCCCTTCACAAAAAGGAAAAAAAATTTGTTCTTTGAAAACATAATTTTTCTCCAAAAATTTCAGCTTTTCTATCTATATAATTTTTTTTAAAAAAAATTTTTTTTTTAAAAATTTGGTGCCAAAAGCCGCCAAGATATTACAGTAATTGGCAATAAAATTACCGCAGTCATTAATACCCGGAAGTTAAACTTTGTTACGTCGGTTTACCGTTGAACGTAGGTGAGAGGAGTCATCGGTCTCGAACTCCGGGAGCGCAAAGACCGGGGGATAAAGGCCAGTAAAAGACAGAGTTGGTTCAGTAAAAGATGGAATGCATTTATAAGAGCTTGCCTGGTGGCATCCAACGTCGCAACTTCGTCCCTTCCGTTTCTGTCCGCGCTGCAATGTCCTTCCGCCGAAAAGATTTCTTTTAGTCGTCTCTCTCGTTTCGCTGCGCTTGCTGCCATCAGTCTCCGTTCTCCAACTTCTGTCTCTCTGTCTTTCTTTCTGTCATCTACGCTTGCTGCTGCAGCTCTCGTGCTTTCAACCTCGTCCATTTCCACCGCGAAAACAACAGTTTCTCCTCTCAAGAGACGGTCGATTTGAAGACCACCAAAAAAAAAAAAAAAAAAAGGAATTCTTCTTCTTCTTTTCACGTCTCGTGGGAGATTTTCCTCATATTCTATTGCCGCCAATTTCAATCTGTGGTGAGATTCGCCAAAACTTCGTCAAGATTTGGCTGCCTCTGAAGCGACTTGCAAGCGAGAGGTCTTTGTGGACCTTGTAGTTAAGTTTGCACGTTTTCACTATATGATTTAATTCGAAAGTTTTCTCCACGGATTTAATTTTGCTTGACGGTTGGAATCCTTTGCTTCTGCTATATGAGCTAGACTATTCATCGGCTTCAATGTCTTATTTCGCAAGTTCACTGGTTCGTTTTTGAGACCATCCTAATTGAATTCGAGTTCTCTCTTTTTCAAAGTCTTCTAGCGCATATTCGTTCTTGAAGCTCTGGTGCTGTTTTGTGTAATGGTCCATATCGTGGCATCCTGTTGTAAGTAGGTTCGTTTCCTGCTGCTGTTTCAGAAGGTCTGGAGCTTGTCAGTCGTAGGAACGGAGGTCTCTTTCTTGTGCTAGAACATGATGGTCAGCCCATTCTCTGTTGTTATCTGTATTGCTCGCTCCAGCTTCTCTTGCCCGGGAAATTTGTACTTCCTTGCTTGCGTCTTCTCTCACTCTAATTGCGTGTCAACGTGCATGTGAATTGCAGCAGAGTTCGATAAGTCTGAAGTTCCCTAGTTGGACCCCGTTTCCAAAGCTGTGCATGATGCTAAGAAGCTTCGACTACTTTCTTTTCTTCTCGGATTCGCTAGTTCTTTTCTGCGATTGAACTACTTTCTCGCCTCTTCTCCTTCTTGAGGTCTAGCATTCGCTCTTAAAGAAGAGTCTTGCGGTTTGAGCTTCCTGTCCAATCGTTTTCTCTCTTTCTGTCGCGATGAAAGTAGTACACCTGGAATCTTGTGCTGTCTTCTCGGTCTGTTCTTTCCGTGTTCTCCTGTTTCTGCGCTCAGCGAACATTGTTGGCGCACGCATCTTCTGACATTCAGAGAACAGATGCAAACAAACATTACTAGGTGAATCATCAAGTCCAGCAGCAGAACTGCGTTGTCCTCTGTGTTTGGCTTCAGCGTTCGTATCCGGATCTCTAGCAGGAATGACGACAGCTAAAGGTGGTAGAGTGTCGGAGAAGATGCAACGCGCTGTGCGCAAGCTGCAACACAGAATTGCGAACTCTAACCAGCCCTACCAAAATCTGCTGTCAAGCTCTGATGAGATGTCTGCTAAGAGTGCAGTCAGAAGGCGAGCATCGCTTTCGCGATCCAACCGGTCGTCGAGCAGCGAGATGGAGTCAGATGAAGACGGCCGGGAATCGCCACCCTACGATGTTCCAGAAGGTTGTTTGGCTGTGTACGTTGGCAGAGAGAAGCAGAGATTCGTCATCAGTGCCGACTATCTAAACCACGCCGTTTTCAGAATCTTGCTAGAGAAATCAGCCGAGGAGTTCGGATTTGAGCACAAGGGAGGTCTTCCTATTGCTTGCGACGTCGCCTTCTTTGAGCACCTGCTGTGGCTGATGGAGTCAAAAGACCCTGCCCTTCGCAAACTGGATATCAATGAGCTTTGCGGTTTGTGTGCCTACGCATGAGATTCAAGCAAACTCTCGGATGGAGATACAAAGCCGCAGAAGAAGATCAGGCAGGCGGCATTTGCTTCCTTTTGTAAATCTGCAAATCTTCATGGCTATGTCCAGCATTTGATCACCTTCATATCTTTCCCAAGGTCTTCAGATTCAGATCATGCTTGTTGCTACTGTGAGAGAATGACCAGAATCGGGACTGAAATTTCTACTTCTGAATATGCACCTTGTAGACATTTTCCATCCTCGAAAATGTGTAGGAGCTTAGAATGTTATGGGAGCAGATTCACAAGAGGAAGTGTAAGAGGAAGGCCATTGGAATTTCTTTTCTCTGAGACCTGCATCCTCAAGGAATCCTTGCAGACATTGAAGTGTGAATCATGCAATGATGATTCCATAGAGAGCATTGATCATGTCAGCCATGACTGCGCAGTAATGCATTATTGGTTGGGGAGTTAGTTCTACATGAGGTTTTTTCTTGTTGTGTGATGGAGAAATTGAAGACTTGAGTGGAGAACAAGAAAGCGGGGATTTCATGGCAGCAAATCTCTTTCTTGTATGCAGCATTCAACTTGTGGATGGAGGTTTTTTTCCCTTGTTGAAGGGAGGAATGAAGAAGTGTAGAATGAGAAGGTGGCATCTCATGGAGCAAATTTCTCTTGTATTGTGACATTCCAAGTTGCAGAGGTTCCCCCCCCTGTTGTTTGAAGGAGAAATGAAGAAGTCTCAAGTGGAGAACAAGACAATGGGATTTCATAGAGCAAAAGTCTTCTTCTATGTGGCATTCCAAATTGCAGTGTAAAACAACAGTTATCTATCTAGGTCTGTTCTTCTTGAACAGGTAAGACTTTGATTGTGGTACACAATTTTCACAATGCAAACCATCTCTCTGAATTTGAAAAGCTCTGCATGATTTCTGGATCATGAGTTTGCCCTAAGCACTCCTTGCAAAATCTTTGTCGAGTGACTTGTGAAATCAATCAAACTCATTTCCTATGTGACAGACCGTTAGTCCAGACTATTATAAGACAATACGGAAAAAATACAGTCATTCATTTTGGCAATGGCAAGGATGATGATGATGAATTATGGCACCAAGATTTTGAATGTTCAATCAAACCTGACACCAATTTTTTGTGCACAATGCAGTCATTGTAGATGGTATGTTTTGTTTATGTAATTGGACAGAGAAGGTATGTTTGGTTTATGTTGTAGTTCATGATTGGAAATTTTCTTTCTTTGCACCAATGCAATCATCATAGCTAGTGTGTTTTGTTTATGCAATTGGAAGAGATGGTGTGATTGATTTATGTTGTGGTATGTGTGTAGACATGTGTGGGAGGAAGGTAACATTTGCATGTGGGATGTTCACCTCCTATTTGGAGTAAGGCCAGAGCTCAGGGGTGGATCATAAAGTTTGTAGCAAAATAGTGCACTAAAAGCTTTCATCTGCAGTAAACAACCAAAAGTGCATTTTGGAAACTTGCAAAGGACACACACAAAAAGCTTTGCAAAAAGAAGTTGCAGAGGGGAAGGAAGTTGCAACTTCCATGCTTTCCGTCTGCAACTTCGGTGCATGAGAAGACAACACAAAATGACAAATCTCAGAAAGGAAGCTGCAAGTTCCATGCATGAGAAGAAGACACAAAAATGTGAGCAGGGTGCTAGTACCATAAGTTTGTTTTGTGTGTACACATTGCTAACATGTGGACTCTTCTGTTTCTGAAAAAAAGTTTTGTGCAATATATACATCAGCAATGTGACAATCCTGTTTTCCCTCTCCCGCGCAAAGGACTGGTAAAAGGATTGGCAAAGGGATTCATCCCTCCACAGTACTCCTATTTGCAAAGAAGTTTTCACTGCAAAACAATGGCCAAGAAGCCACCGGAAAAAAAGCTGCAAGGTGATAAGATTTCACTCTCTCCTTTTTGTCAGCAGAAAGTTCACTGGTGTTTTTTCAGTTCTCTATTTCTGTGACGGCTGACTCTCAGGAAAGCCAAGCTCTGATTACATAATGAGGGAGGGAGAGAGAGATGGTAGCCAATTTTGTTCATCATCTACAAGTAATGTATATTGGTCCACTAAACCTTCAAAACTCACAAGTCTCTACTAGTCTCTCTAGCAGAGAGATCAGGAGCAAAGTTTGAGAGAAAAAAAAAGGGGAAGATACGCCTCTAAGTACTGGAACATCAGCAGCAGCATTCATCATAACTTTCGGTTTTTGTGCAAGTAAATGCCGCTTACTTCTGTGATGATGATCTTCTTCACCAAGCACTTATTGAGAGCTGCAAGAAGAAGAAGCTATGGTGATGCATGAGGACGTGTTGTTGTTGTTGTTGGATTCTTCGGCCGAAGTACTGAGAGAAGTCGTAGCACAACAGCAGCAGCAACGCCTTATCCTAAAGATTTTGCTTAGAGTTTGATGATGAAGCGGGGTTCGACTGCAGCAGCATTTGCCAGGATGATGAAGAAGAAACAGGTTAATACTTCTTTCAGGACTTAGGAAGAAGAAACCGAAGCTGATTCTTTCTTTCTTGCAGATGCTTTGTTTTTTTTCTCTCAGTTCAGTTCACCGCCGAGCTATCAGCTTCCAATCGCCAGAGTAAGCGCTCGAACATATCGGGCTCACAAGCGATCCGCAAACCTCCTTGGTTCTCGAAACCAAACTCCTCCTCCGATTTCGCAAGCAATGCTCTGAAGAGAGAGTGATGCAGTAACTCAGTCTGGATCACAAACCTCCGCCGTTCTCCTCCCACGTAGACTGCCAAGCAACCTTCAGGTACATCCCAGGGGCAGGGATCGGATTCTTCGCTCAAATCAGAGTCATAGTTTCGCCAGCTCCCCGGACTGTCGCTCTCCCACGAAGTTCGGGACGTTACTGGAGAGTCTAGTTCGCACGAGGACGATCTCTGCCGGAAGCTGGAGTAGCTGCGAGAGCTGAGAGATTTGGAACCCTCGTGATGATGATGAGGACCTCCCGCAGATGGCGAAAGCTTCATACACTTCTTCACGAGATTGACGATCTTTTTCGACGGACTCATTATTGCTACTGCTGCTGCTATTTTCTCTCAAAAAAACTCCTTCTCCCGATGTTGCCTTCAAAGAAAACAAATCTCTCTCGGGAAAAACCTACAAAAGCTACACTTGCGCTACGCTGCAAATCGATGAAGAAATGAACAAAGCAAGGCAATACTCCTCAGGTAGTAATGAACCGCCAGGAAGCTCATCGTGGTCACACGTGCGCGAGTGTTTTCTCTTTTTCGTTTGCTAATTGGATAATCTGCTTCTGCAGCTTGCTTCTAGATCAAGAAACTAAATCAGAGAGATTCAGAGAGCTTGAAACTTTGCTGAATAGCGAATGAATGAATGAGGGAAATAAACAATTGCAGATCAGAGTGAGAAACATCGAAGGCAAAGATAACAAGCAAAGCAAGAATAACAACAACAACAACAACATTCACGAAACCGAACTGTAATAAGATCCCAGAAGACTGTAGTAGTACTACAGCAAACTCGGATAACCGAGCCGGCGAGCTCCCCAAACACTTGGAGAAAAACAAGAAGAACTAAAAACTCAGCTCCGAATGTCTGACACTTGCAGGAGACAAGAAAGAAGAGTTCTGAAGAAAAAACTCTGAAGCTCTCTCTCTCTCTCTCTCTCTCTCTCGCTCCCACAGCAGCTTTGACACTTCTGCAGATAAGAAAGAAAGAGAAAGGGGATGAAACAAAACACAGCTTCCAATGTCGACGCTTCCAGACAAGAAAGAAAGAAAGCCAAGCCAAGAAGCTCTTAGCAAGTAGCTTTCTAAACTTCAACCGGAAAAAAAAGAGAGAACACGAGAAAAGAAGCAGCTTGATGAGTTCAGTGATGGACACGACGAAGAAAGGAAGCAACAAGAGACGAGACTTTATAAGACTCCTGCAACAACAGAAGAGAAGGAAACATGCGCCTCTGTCAGAGCCACAAGCAATGCAAACAACAAAGCAAACAACCAAAACACCAGAGAGAGAGAGAGAGAAGAAGGTAGCAAGAGAGACGAGACGACTCGGGCAGGTGAACAATATTTTCACTTCTGACCCAAGTCACTTACCGATTAGTTACTACCTACCTACTAAACAAATCCATGGGAAAGTAAATTATTAAATGCGTGTAATAACTGCCCGTGCCCTTTGAAACTAAGTAAAATCCTCCCCCCCCCCCCAAAAACCTTCTCCCTTTTTTTCCCTCTTATGTTTCCATATGGTTCTCAGTATTTCATCATTTCCCTCATACCCTTTCAGGTTTGGCAGTAATTAAATTATTTTTGATAATGCTGAATTTTTCAAAAATTATCTGCTTGAAATGCTGAAATTTAAGGAAATTGCAGAGGGAAAAAAAACATAGAAATTGGTCTCATTATATGTTAGAGGAGGTGTAGAGTCCAGGGACCCTACCAAAAAATCTGCCTATATTTATTGTTGGAATTTCATTTTTAAAACTTATTGTTGAAATGAATTTTTGAAAAATAAAATAATTATTCAGCACCCAAGTGCTGAACTTGAAAAGGTATTAAAATATTTATGCCAGATCTTAAAATCATGTTTTTTCATTTTCATGTAGAAAGTAAAATTTTGATACTCAATAGTTCTTTAAATTATGGCTTTTCATGTAGAACTAGTGTAACATGTGCCCTCAAGTGTGAATTGCCAACTAAATTTTCCTTCCAAAACCTTTTTGTAATTTAATTAAATTTTCTATGAAAAATACCACTCAAAACTCAATATCTTTCACACCATGGGTCTAAAATTTTCCAAATCATTTTTATTAAATCCTACTTAGGGAGGGCTTTCCAACAATACCAAGAGCAAGCTCAAATTCCCCTCTTCTTTCTTTTGATTTAAATGAATTTTTAATGAAAAATTTGTTCAATATTCAAATGTTTCCCACCATAGGTTGGAACATTATGAAACAAACTCAAGGCACCCCTACTCATTGAGGGCTTTCCAATGGTACCAAGAGTGCAACAATAGACACCATGGTTTGGACATAACAAACAAACAAAACAACCTACCTTCCTTCATAGATAGAAGTGAACTTTAGATTTTTAATTATTTATGCCAAATCTTAAAGTAATGGCATTTCATTTTCATGTACAAAATAAATTTCCCGTTCTCAATTGTTCATCATCATTTATGCCAAACCTTAAAATTATGCCTTTTTCATGTTCATGTAGAAAGTAAATTTCTTGTTCTCAATAATTTATCATTATTTTTGCCAAATCTTAAAATTATGTCTTTTTCATGTTCATGCAGAAAGTAAATTTCTTGTTCTCAATAGGTAGTTCACCATTATTTATGGCAAATCTGAAAATTATGGGTTTTGACGTTCATGTACAACATAAATTTCTCGTTCTCAATAGTTCATCATTATTTATGTCAAATCCAGAATTATGCTTTTTCATGTCCATGGAAAAAATAAAAAATAAAAAAAATTGGCCATTTTTTCTTCAAAAAAAATTGAGAATTTCTGGAAAACAAAATTCTAGTGTAATTTGTTTTAATTGCTAAAATTTTGGGAAAATTTTGCCAAATTTTGGGTATCACAAAATTGACTAAACAAAATCCAGAGTCTGGTATGTATGATAATTGAGGGCAATGCGGTTTTTTTTTTTGCCCCCAATTTTCTGACATTACGTCAGTAGTGAGCATCTCAAAAAGGATTTAATAATAAATGGCAAAACCTGTCTAAACGTTTTTTTTAAATGCTAGAAAATGCTAAATAAACCAAAATCTGAGTCCAAATATGAGGCGAAAATTTTTCAATTTTTTTTTTGCGAAATTCAGCGAGTGTTTCCTCCAAAAACAAAAGGGATTACGCAACAAAATATTTTTCTTTTTTTAAAATCCAAGTAGATTGTAAAACCAAAGGGGAGTAAATTGGTGTCGTTTAGTTGTTTCTTTTCAGTAACGAACTGACTTGGGTGTACTTAACTACAGGCAGGTATCAGGGTTTTCTAAAAAATCTAATACCCTGCACGTAGAGTAGCTAATACCCAGGATTATATGGGAGTTAATAACCGACTTTTCCACCATACCAGATCAATAGTCAATACTGGTGGTTGCCATTTAAACCAAACAATTTGAAATTTTTTATTTTTTAAAAAATTTGATTAGGCTATCACACAACACAAAGAAGTTTGCAATTTTTTTTAATTTCAAAATTTCTTAAGGGAATGAGATATACACACATACACAAAACAATTGTTTGTTTTTGGTATCCCAGATTTTTGTTTCGGGATTTTGGATTCCTCTTTTATTCACCAAATGAGAAAGAACAGCAAAACATCTCATACTTCTGTTGTTGTTAATAAATATTTTAATTATTTATTTATTTATTTATTTATCTTTTGAGAGGTTAGTTATGGCAGCTGGCCATCTTTTGAGTAGTTAAGGAATAATTGTTTATTTCAGATTTTCTCAATAAATGTCAACACTGGTGGATAAACCTGTGTCATGTTGTGTGCAAATTTTTCAACCCAGATAAGGGGGGGAAATACTTACTGCATGGCCCATTTTCAATCCATCTTGGCTATCGACTGTTGTGTAATTTATAATCTTGACACCGAGTGAGCGTGCTACCTACCGACGCCCACACTCACACACTCCCATTTTGGCATGTATTAGTTCATCCCAAATGAATTCTGTTGGAAAAGGCAAACTGTTCAATATGAATGCATACGTTGTTATCACTACTTCATCAATAACAGAAAACCAATTGAAAAGAAAAAATCCAAAGACCAACAAATTTGAATTCTCATCCACCTAATGCCATTTTCATCCTTTCTTTTCGGCTTCTTAAAAAAATACATCTTGTACACACAAGTATGTCCGAGGGAGAAGAGATCAAATTTCCTGAAGAGAATAGATGAGATGACAACATATGTAACCTTCTTTGGAGTAATGATCTTGTATGGTTCTTTAGCAAGATTGTGATGACCACCCCCATTCAGCGATAGATCATCAATTTTGGAAAATATAAAAATGACAGACTAATGTTCATCAACTGAATGTGAGTTTTTCACACCATATAAGTACCTATAATCGCTATATGGCATCAAATTCAAGCATGGTCGCCTTAGTGATTTTCTTTAACAAAAAAATTGGGAATTTTTTGGATAATTTTCTTCATTATTTGTGTAAATTCAAATAATTTCTCTAATTATTTTGGGAAAAAAATTGGCAAATTTTTTGTATCAAAAAATTACAACAACACCACCTGCTTCTTATTTCTTAGTTGTCACAAGAAGAGCATTGAGGTTGTCTCACCATCTGGAAGCTTTGACCCTAGGTCCCCACATGATCTTTTGTAGGCAGGTTGATGGAGTTACCAACTTATCTGTATTTACAGCTAAGTTCGTTACAGAACATAACCGCTAACAACTAGTATCGTACAGAGGATTTTATATACGGATGATGGATGGGGCCAGAGAAATAAGTTTGGAGACTATTTTGGATGTGGTCAAATATCGGTAGAGGCCACCGCTATGGGTTTGGGTGGATGTATTGTTATATTGGTAACATGGGCTAGTAACAAAATTCAACCTATAAATCACTTGTAAAGCAACCTTAGGTTTCAAATTACAAGTTGATCTATCGGCTTGGTGTTGATCACCGCATTGTAATATACATATGGTGGCTAACAAGTACCCTACAAGTCGCTTCTTCTTACCCTTGAAATATTGAAATTTGAACTTGTGGGACCTCCATGTCCCCTCATATTGTTCAAAGAATGTGGAACATCCAAGCAGCTTCAGCATTTGCCAATGGATTTCATTTGATGAAGATTACGTAATAGACAAGTGAAGGTCAAATATGATTTATACACAAAGGCCATCACATGACTATTTTGCATGTAATTGCGCACGGGAAAATGTTTCTAGAATAAGGGAAAGTGAGTTTTTTGTCAGTGAAATGCTTTCCCCTCGAGAAGACAAGGAAGAGAAAGAGCCTTTGGTGTTATGTTGATTAAGTGAAATACACAAGTTGAATGAATGGAGATTTTGAAAATATCAAATATTGTGTTAAAATTTAGGGTACATTTGGATTCCGAAACTATAATTGTATCAAATTGTTTCTTTTCTCAAAAAAAAAGGATTAGGGGGGCAAAATTACCACTAAACTTCACTGAAGGGAAAAATAGATCACAGATGAAATAATACCAAAAAGAAAAATACCAACCCCAGTGTTCAGGTTGTAGTACATTTAGGCAGTGCAAATCCGTCTTTCCTTGGGTGTACCTTGGTGTTCAGGTTGAAGCACATTTAAGCAATTTGAGTCCATCCCCCCTGGGGTTTACCTTGGTGTTCAGGTTGAAGCACATTTAAGCAATTTGAGTCCATCCCCCCTGGGGTTTACCTTGGTGTTCAGGTTGTAGCACATTCACGCGAGGCTAGTCCCCACCTTGGGCCTACCTTGGTGTTGAGATCCTAATCTGAAACCTGCCGCCTACTCACCCGAACAGCATGATAGGCAATCGTGGAGGGGACTCCCCCTCTAATGACCATTGATTATCAAACTGTACCATTAGGTTATACACTCTGAACTAGCCAGTTTTCAGTGACATGGGCAGAGACATTGGAATGGGCAAAATAAAACAAATCCACGCCACCCCTGATAGTGGACACAATTCATACAATGAAAACAATGATAAAGTCTTTTTGCCAACTTTGCAACCAAACATGTTTAGTGACACATTTGTACAACTTAGCCCCATTCTTATGGCGCAACTTCATTGCTTTGTTTTGCACATGCTACAAAGAAAAGCCTAGAGTTCATCATTTGGACGTTAGAGAATCAAAGAATCTAATCTATGATCATGGGCAATTTTTGTCCAAGCTCAAATTTAGGAATGGGCCATTGAGTCTACCCAAAAAAAACTGAAATTTGAAATGAAGATTGATGAAGTGCACCCAATGAATGGGTGGTGAATTAATTTATTTCCATGACTTTCTTCATACCCAAAAAAATTCAACTTGTGCATGTGCTTCCCAGTTAGGACAATCTTCATTCATATTTTGTTGGTGATTTGGAGCAAATTAAGATGCAGAAGAATATCAAGTGATGGGTTTAAGTACAGCAGTATACCATATATTGTACATGTACAATGTAGTTCCTGCCTAACTTGTCATGAAAATGTTGGGTGATTCATGTGTTAATAATTTATAACAAAGCCCCAATCTTCTCTTACCAGCTTCACCGATTGCACAATTTGCGTGATTGCTGATTAGTGGCACAACATTCTACTCACAAAGAGCTTATTTGACTTTTGGGTACTTCTTTTCGGAAGCCCATATAGTAGATTAATGGAATTACATGCCCTTCATTTTCCCCACCCCTCAGAAAAGACCTTTGATAACATGGCTTTTCTTTTGGGTTGGACGGGTTTACTTGAGGGTTTCGTGGTTTGTTGGTTGCCTTGGGATGGAGGACCCATAATGTAATTTTATAGTGGTTTTAAACCTCTTTGGCCACATGGTATTGTCTTCTATGTGGCCTACAAGTTCTGGGATACATGCAGTGCTTTGGGTGTTCTTGTTCTTCTTTGTGATGAGATGGATTCCAATGCATTAAACAATTTTCTCGCTTCCTTTCTACCGAGGGTTTTTTTTTCTTTTTTTTAAAAAAAAAAATTTGTCAAGTACGTGGATTGGCGATTGTCCACAAGAGATCATACAGAAAAGCAGACTTTCTTTAGAATCTTGCATAGTTTTGGCGACAATAGGAACTTATTGTCTAAATATGACAACGTGTGACTTTTTCCCTCAAAATATGGCGACTTTTGCAATTTATTTTGCCCACCCCTCCCCCCCCCCCAAAAAAAAACCCCTAGTACCTTTCCCACTGGGTTTTTTTTATGTTGCCATGTTGCGAAAATTCACCCCCCAAAAAAACACTGTTCAACCTATTAATTTTCACAAAACTGACTCACCCAAAAGAAAACAACATGAAAACCTATCTATGTCCATCGGTAAGGTAGATAAAATGTAAAGGATAGTGAACACAAAACAACCAAACCAAGGGAATAAATTCAGTTAGCCTAAGATGGAATCTGACCCCACCGCAATATGGATACACATCTAGTTTAAATGTTTTCAACAGATACTCCAATAGAGGGTCAGATTCTGCAGAAACTAATTTAAAATGGAAATTATGCTCTGAAAACTGCTATTCTAGTTTGTTTAAAGTTGACATGTTAGCCTGAAATTTCCTACATGATATATGTGTATTTTTTACCAAAGGAATCAATCACACATGACCTTTGACAGCCATAGATGGTGATCTTATGTGATTCTGAATGTTGAGGTTGTGAAGAGAAGTGGCCCAGCTCTAGGCGGTATGTTTTGGGACACGCCGTGAAAATTTCGCACCTAATATATAGTCCTGGAAGGTTCTAGCAATCACATCATTTCATGGGCTTTGATGTAGAGCAAGTGAGTAAAATCAAAGTGTGAAATAGAAAGAAATTACTTACTTCTTGATAATGCCTTGAATAAGATTTTGAGAACTTTTGAGAGGAGAACTGATTCCATGTTTGAAGGGGCGGAAATGTTGTGCATAGACTCCAATGCAACATAAACAAACGAGGAACTGTATCCATAATTCGGAAAGGTAGAAGGTACTGTCAAGTTGCCAGTGAAGAACCACACTATGAAGCTTTTCAAATTGTATAGTGAGGAACTCGTAATTGAATTCAATATCAGGGAACCAGGATTTTGGGTATTGTGAGGAATATATAATTGAATTCCATATCAGGGAATGAGAACATTGGGTACCTGGTATAGATGAACATTAAATTTCATGTTTTAGAATGTATGGATATGAAATGATTTCATGGACAATCTACATGATTATGGATTATCAGTGTCTGCTTGTTAAAAAAAATTCAAATTATTTTGACCTTCTTTCAATTGATCATCGCCGGTACTGTGACACAATGTGAAGCCCAAGTTGAATTCAGTATCAAGGAATGAAAACTTTGGGTAATAGTCTCTTGGACTGGAGGGACCAACCAAGTGCCCTTAGGTGGGTGCCAATAAACAACCTTCCATTATTCATCCATGGTCACTGGGGTGTTGAATGGTCCCAGATGAGGTGAAGGTGAGCTAGTTGGATGTTTTGGTCTTGCCTTCTGGAAAGGCAAATGTAATGATGGTCATTCAGTTTATTGTAGGGCATATTTGTTCTTTCTTGGTATGTCTAGTGGAATGATAGCTCCAAAAATGCGGAAAATTACTTGTGCATTCACCATAAAGCAAAACCACAACATATAGGGACACCCTTGGTGAAAAAGACTCAATTGAAATTTATCAAAGGTAATTGGTTGCCACTATGGGAACACCCAACCCACGTTCAATAGAAGAATGCATTTATAAATCACCATTTGAGAGCATTGCAAGCCCTCCTTAGTCTTGTTAGAATTTTTGTTTTCCTAGATATGCCCCTTGGTATAACACCCATAGATATATTTGACCTAACACATATATTCTGTAGATTGCCAAGATGCATACTCTACTTTGTTGGAATTTTTTATTTCCCCCATCTTTTTTATTCTATGAAAAGACTAGGTGTCGTGCAAGTATATTTTGAAGATGCATCTTCTATTACTTGATTATACCATAATTTCCAAAAATGTACATCAATTAGTTCAAGGTCTACAAGTATTTCACAAAGAAAATATTTTAGTTGCATTTATATTTTCCTTTTGTAAAATGTCTAAAATACTTGCAAATTCCTTTTGTTGGGAGAAAAACACACGTGCACTTGCACAACAGTTCTAAACTCTTTGATATTAGTTGGACTTGAAGCCAAGTAAATTTGTTATGGGTGGGTGAAAAGATGAGTACATGCTTAAGAACATGACAAGTTTTTTCGAATTTGAGGTGATGACCGAGGGAGTGGAGTGCAAGCAGCCATTGCACATCATGTCTCATCAATGTAAACACAACACATTTGGCAACGGTGGGTTGGTGTCCCTTCGTTAGTTGTTGGGAAACAAGGACTTTGGAGTTGGTGTGCACAATCAAAACAAGGTGATGCCACGCCAAAGAGTTAGAAAAAGAATAAATGCTTCTCCCTAAGCAAGAGCTGAATTGGGGGGAAAAAAAAGGAAAAAAGGAATGGATTGCGAGATAATGAGATTAAAGTAAGCCCAAGAATTGTGAACAAACTAAGAATTTGAAAAAACAAGTATAATGAGCTCAACCACCATTGTCAACAAGTTACCAAGCATATTGAATCCCACCCCCCCCCCCCCCAACCCCCACACAAACAACAAAAAACACCAAACAAAAAACTCAAACCCACAAAAAACACACCCACAAACCCCAAGC
>Ga0116231_10001699_pt1 | contig 45664 bp, 38 predicted proteins | sample S1TSphgellanicum_2_FD_89695 | JGI IMG/M metagenome (GOLD analysis project Ga0116231, IMG submission 89695) | Host-associated microbial communities from peat moss isolated from Minnesota, USA - S1T2_Fd - Sphagnum magellanicum MG | ecosystem: Host-associated > Plants > Peat moss > Unclassified... | reverse complement strand
TTTTGTGCGATCGCCCGCTGTTTTTGTTGCGGTGAAGTAAAGGAACTATCTGACGATGTGGTTGGCGTGGGGGGGGGAGTGGTGTGAGCACAAACTACAACACTCTGTTTTGCAAGAGTCTTGAAAATTGAAACCAATGCTCCAGCTGCAATTGTCCTGCAAACATGATTGACTGAAGAGTGAATATAACATTCATTCCACCATACACCTTGACCTTGCACATTGAACTGGCTGCAAGTTTGCCAGTGTCAGATACCCGAAAGGAGGGTTAGTTGGTGTCAAGGGGGCTATAATAACAACTACAGCATGACATAGAGGAGAGAAGGAGATGCAAAGGCTTCTTCTAATTGCTGTACTACTCTTTGACATGCTTTTACCAGAGACAAAAAGGAGGATGTCTGTGAGATCAGGTATCTTGCTCACAGAAGAAGCCATAATGGGTGAAGATGTATCTCATGGTTGAGGCATGTGGGTGCCTTCCTGAAGGGCTCCTAGACTGAAGATCTAGTACCTTGGTGTGTACCCATGTCTCCCATATCCAGAGTGAGTGCTCTACAACCATGCAGATAAAACATGGGAACGATGTTTTGCTCTGTCCAAACAAAAACCTACTTAGCAACAGATAAGCTCCTCTTCTGCTTGTCAATTCCTTTTGAATTACACACTACTACATTCAATTCAAAACAGTCACTTCAGGTTCAAGGATTAGATACAGAAGGCCATCAAAGATTGCCTCCTGATTCCACCTGGCTCCAGCAGGTTCAGAAACTCTCTAACCACAGACAGCATTCCACATGAAGAATTCTAGAGATGGAAAGCAAGTTCCTTCCTTCTCTCTCTCTCAGGAGAGAAGTCGATATACTAGAAACACATTCAACAACAATCATATCCACTTCCCCAATCCTCCATACTCTCACATCTAAGAGTATGACACAAGCTACCTTACTAGGTTTCCTCCTCTGTCTGTCTGTCTCCCTCCTGCACACTTGTTCAGATCCCTACATCATCTCCCTAACAAAAAACAACAGGAAGCCACTGACAAGTAAACCTTTTCTTCTTCTTCTTTCTCCAAGCCATCATCCTTCACACCCTTCTGAGAACAAACCCACTTGTCTTCCACCAGACAATGATCCGCCTTCTCCTCTACCCCTACACTACAGTCTCAAATGCACCAAAACAGAAAATATAAAACAACAAGCTTGCGCCTCTCATCTGCTGCTCCCTAAAAGAGACATCATCCCACAAACAATTTTGATGACAAAGAGGAAGCACCCATTGCTCCCCTACTCTCCTACAACCCATCCCACCCATCCCTGCACCCCATACGATACTCTGCATGCCCTCTTATCTCATCGTCGTCGCCTAACCTCACAAACAAACACATAGACAACAGACAGACAGACACAACCCATCCTCCTCCCTCCCTTCCGTTGGGTTCCATACCTTCTTCCAAGCTCAGCCATTACCTTTACATCCAAGCTTTCCGAGGAGCGTGCGAGACTAGCAGCTGCTGCTCCTTCTTGTCGCTTCCACCACACCCACAAAATCCGTGCAGGAAAACCTACAAACAGGGGGGCACCCAACCAAAGAGTTGGTTTTTTTCAGTTGTAGCCTCCAGGCAGCAGCCCTGCAAGCAAAAACAACATACCCACCTCCCTCTCTCTCTCTCTCTCTACTCTACAGGTGGTAGCAGCTCTGCTGCGAGAACCGCCGCATCGGGGATGGGAAGAGAGAGAGGGGAGAAAACACAAAAGCGTTTTGTACCTGTGGGTGAGAAGAAGGGCAACAACAGGTTGTAGTGCAATTGGCGATCAATGATGCAACAGCGGCGGCTGCAACAGCGACAGAGACCCCAAAAAGCCGCGCGGCTATGGACGAGACGACGATCAAGGACCCGCGACAAGCGACGACACAGAAGACGAGAGAGAGAGAGAGAGAACGAGAGACGCACAAAAGCCCTTGGTCGGGCGGGCAGAACGGGCAGGAAGACCGGGCCGGGCAGGCAGACCACCCGTTCTCCGCTACAGGACCGGGCCGACCTGCCCCGGGCAGGGGAGTGCCGGGCAGCCTCACTACCACCAACCTGGATGGTAGCACAAACTGCCAACCACCTGGTTGGGCGGTAGCGAGGCTGATTTCCTGCTGCCCTGCCCGCAAACTGAAATGCTCTTTAGCCAGAGTGAAAGCAGCACCCACCAGCACACCATCCACTGGATGCCTGTTGTTACTCTGTTGGTACCCAGTTATGGATAAACCTCAACTGAGTTAATATTTGGTTTCACCTTGGTAACCAAATCTGTAGGAAATAGGTCTCATATACATAGGTAGGTAGGTAAGAAAATAGGTAACTAATAAGTAGGTAGATGGTTTATACATACGCAAGGGCTGCTTTTTATTACCTATTAGTAGGTAACAACCTGCTTGTTGGGTTGTTAGTAGGTAGGTAGGTAGGTAGGTAGTAGAAGAAACAAGCAACTGAGCTAACCACCATGGTTAGTTAGCGAACTGAAAATCCAACAGAAAATTGTTTCCTGACCACTTATCATTCATCCTTGGTTGTGCACTCATGGATGCTGGTTCACTATGGCCCTTGAAAACAATAATACTCTTGGGGCCTTTCATCCATTTTGAGAAATATCCCATCTCTTCTTCCTAGGCACATCCATTATTCCCCCAATCCCCTCCTCCCTCTTATAGTGAGTTAGTTAACCCATAAGTTCACCTTCTTGAGTTAGGCCTCTTAGTGGTTAATATTTGACCTAGGAAATGTTAAATTTGAACCCCAAAAGAACCCCACCCTACCCTAAACCCTAAACCAAAAACAAAATAGGGCTTGTTTTTTTTTAACCATGGTAACCAATGTGAGTACTGGTTCACTAAATGGGAAAAAGCCCTAAACCCTCTCAATGCCCTCAAAAAGCCTTTATGGGACGTGTAAAGAATTAAATTCGTAAAGGCTTAATGAGTTCAAAATACATTTGGATTCAATTGGGCATTTAAAAGCTTGCAAAATTTTCAAATATCTATAAAATCCTTTTAGTTTTAATAACTTACAACATCAAAAGGATAATTTCAAAACCATTATATATTATTATTACCTCTTCTAATAACAAGGAAAGCATGCTTTCAAAAACATTATATCCTATTATATTAATGGAATTATCAATTTAACTTTTCTAATTTAATGAATTTAATACACTTTAAAATATTTTTAAAAAGTGGCTTTGGATCCTAATTGTGATTTAAATTTAAAATTTTTTTTTTTTCCCACATTTGGCAATCTAGAGGGTTTATTATTTTCATTGCACACAAAAGAAAATTGTGATGTTTGTCACATATCATAGTACCTTGGCAGCTTGGAAAACATGTTTGTTCATGTAGTTTCAAATTTCAAATGTTGCTTGGATATAAAATTTTTAATAGAAAACAAAATTTGCCCAAGTACTTACTTATTTTTATACCACCTCCACAATGATATTCACAAAGTGGAAATTATCATCATAGGTTTAAATTTTTTAAGGAAAATCATTTAACTTACCTTCATTCAAATGCAATCAAATTGTACATAATCATTTAAAAAAATCTCTTATATCATAATATAAGGGTAGTTTTGGCACATGCCGCCAAATAATTAATTTTGAAGATTTCTGTTTCATAATAATAATAATAATAAATTATATATATATATATATATAAACACATAATCCAAAAGATTTTTCATTTTCTTTCACAAAAGTATGTTCTTTGAAAAAAAAAATCAAGGATTATATATATCCAAACAAATTGGCAATCACAAGTATAAAAAAAAGTTTGAATTTTCACACAAGCCATAACACTATTGACAATAGAATAATTTTACAAATTTTTTTTCATGCAACCCAAAATAAAATTACCATTTTTCATTATTATTTTTTCCTAGAGAAATTTCACCAAAATTTCAACATAAAAAAATGAAAAAAAAAACTTCTCATCCTCCATTAAAAGCTTGGGGAATATTGAATAATAAAACCATACTTATTGAATTTTTAAATGGTGTGCTTAAGTTTTCTTTTTAAGATAATCATGTTGTTTTTTAATTTCAAGAGTTTGTTTCAATTTCTTGTGATGATGATGATGATGTTGGTATTAAGTTCAAATGGTTTTTTTTGCTCTTGGATGATGATATTGTTGTTATCAAATTTGAATGGTTTATTTCATTCTCTTGTCATGATAATGTTGGTGTTGAGTTTGAACGGTTTGCGTCACTCTCTCTTGTGATGATGGTGGTGTTGAATTTCAATGGTTTGTTTCACTTTCTTCTGATGATAAGGTCATTGAATTTTGAAATGGTTTGTTTGACACTCTTGTGATGATGTTGTCATATTGAATTTGAATGATTTGCTTCATTGTCTTGTGATGATGGGTGTAGTTGAATTTGAGAAGGTTTCCTTCACTCTCATGTGTGACAATGTTGTTGTTGTTGAGTTTCAATATTTTGTCTTCACTTTCTCACGTAACGATCATGTTACAATTGTTGATTTTTTGAAGAGCGTGTGATGTTGAATTTGAGTGTTTGCTTCAATCTTGTGTGAGGTTGTTTGTTGTGTTTGAGGAGTTCACTTCACTCACTTGCAATGATGATCTCTTGTTGTTTGTTTCAAGTTCTCTTTGTGGCAAATGATCTTGTTCATGATTTGCTTTATGAAAAAACTAAAGATCATCATCAACATTTCATCATACATAAAGATACATTTGGATGCTTCTTTGTCACCTATGTAGGGTGAATTGGTTGCTTGTTGCAAGTCGATTGTGTGTCATGGGCAATCTAGTGCTCTTGATCCTTTCTTGTTGTTTGTAGCTTTGTTGAGAGTCTATGGCAACATAAGTTTCTCCTCCTCCTTAATCTTGCTGTTTGCTTATTTAGATTGGATTAGTTGAGTATCAAATCATGAACTTTAGAAATCATACAATATGGAACCAAATTTGTATAATCCAAGGGAGTTGCTACTGCAATGGATGCAAATGCATACAACTAATTGATTCCAGAAAAGAAGAAGATGAAAAGAGAAGTCCAGCTAATTTGTAATTTTTGGTTTGATTTGTAGAATCTTGAAGGAAGGAAAAGCATGCACAATAGTCTGAAGCAGGAAAAGAAAGTACTTTTTGACAGCCAAAGAAAAAGAAGGATAAGAGATAAGAAATCTTCAGTTTGCAGCTCGGTTTGCAATTTATTATTCCTCCTGGAAATAGTAGTTCCTTCAGGTACCTTCAGTTCTGTTGTGAAGGGTAGGAAGAAGAGAGATACAGTCCAAAAGCTTTTTTGTGATTGAGCTTGCAAAAGTCTTTTGAGCTCATCATGTCTTTGGAAATTTTGTTTGCTCCCAATTCAATTGATATTATGTTTGTAAGCTGAAATTCTAGTCCATGAGGAAGAAGAAGCAGTGGAAATGCAAGAGTTCAAAGCCTGGATTTGGATTCTTCCTTAGTGGGAAGTGGGAAGGGGAAGCACCACAGGAATCAGGTCTTTGCATTCCTGTGCCTGCCTCTCCTTGTGGTTGCATATATTCCTGTGCTTGGCATGACAAGGGAGCTTGGAAATCTGGATAATTCTAAAGCCCACATTCATCAACCTCTAAATCTGGATAAGCCCTCATCCTGTCTCTGCAGTGTACACACTGTTGATGTAACCTCACATCTGTATCAGAGCTTTGAGGACATGAGCAAATCATAGAACACATTAGGCTAGCATTTTCTTTGCCCAGTCTGCCTGTGGAGTTGAGCTAAAATCCACAAACAAAAAGTAGCCAGAGACATGGCTGACATGAGTACATGTGGTTTTTCATGTCATGGGCCAGGGTGCTGTCTTCTCTCAGTTGAGCAATCATTGTAGTATGTGACCTTGAATCAACCCTCACCCTCTATCCTCTTCTTCCTCCTTTGCAACAATCTGAACAACACCCTCATCATGCAGGAGATGCTCAGTACTACATTGCTGCAGCTTGTGCTTTGAGCTTATTACACCATAAAAAAGCAAATATTTTATGTCCATCAACAGACTGTGATCAAGGTGGTCAATATCATATTTTGAAGCATCTCGAACCATGACACAAGGTCAGAAGATTTAGCAACTGCAATCACCAGTCAATGCAAACCTTTGCCTTCAGTAGCCCCCTCGACAATACCAGGAAGATGATCAAGAGGCTGGATCTTGGCATCATTGTAGTGGATGATGCCTGGAATGCAAGTGAGTGGTGAATTCATAAGCAGCTGACTCGGATTGTATTCCTGTCAGCATTGTCAAAAGTGTGGATTGCCCCAGATTTGAAAACCCTATTGAGACCACATGAGCATGCACAAATTTTGTGATCCCTCAAACCCATTTCTTCCTACTCCTCCACTGCAGGTTCTAGTAATTGACTCCTAAGCTTGGCTATCCTTGCCTTCAGCTGCCCAAGATGATACTCAGTTGAACCCTAACTCAATCTCTTTGATTCTGTCACTAATCACCATCTTGAATACATTTCTACTGTCTCAATTTTGAATCCTTATGGTGACTTTGACTCAGTGCTAACTCTCAGGGTTTACCTGAAGTTTTCCGGGATCTGCAGTTTGCAATTTCTGCACAGCAAATTGAGCAGCTAGTGTAGGGGCTGTTAGTGCTGGTGAGAGCACAGGTGAAACCAGAGGTTTGCAATATGCAAGTCAACAAAGAAAAAGAAAGAGTAGATCTTATCCCCAGAAATCCAAGAAATGGCTAGAGAGGGACACAGAGAGAGAGAGAGAGAGAGAGAGAGAGAGAAAGATACAAATAGAGAAACCAAATCATAGATTGCCTCACATATGAGCCATGGCCTTATGAAAGGTGCAAACTTTAGAATAGAATGCAGAGGTTGTTTTTCACAGGTGAAAGACATGTGTAAGCTTGATAAATTTCCCAGCAGACAAATCACAAGAAGCATCTCTGTGGTTGATCCCTCTATCCTTGAACCCAACATCAAGACTAAACCTCAAGCCAGGTTTTTCTATTCTGGAAAAGTGGTGAAAATCACCAGCACAAGGAAATGCTGTTGAAGGCCAGGCAAGGAGAAGCTTACAACCCCAACTATCAGATACAATCCTGAATCCAAAAATGTGCAGGACCCAACAGAGCTTCTGAAAGACAGCCTTTGAATGTTTGTGGATATCACATTGTTGTCTCCTCAAGGAAAGATTCCCTGTTGGCAGATGATCATTGGAAAAACTCCAGCAAAAGATAGAAGTGCAAAAAAAGCAAGCTCACTCAGGTGAAACGCTTGGGAGCAGCACTGCTGCAAGCAACCTTGATCTTCGCCTCCAAATTGCTGGTGTAGTTATCAAGTGTGGAGACCACAGCTTCCAGCTCTGTAACTTCTTGGTCTATTTCATCAATCTGCTGAAGGTAATGAGCAAAATTGTTGTTCTTTTGCTTCAGTCTTTCCACAAACACTCGAAGCCCAGCAGCAAAGTCAGCCTGGTGGTCATATTCACTTGCTACTCTCAGATTCATCTTCTCCAATAACTTGTATTCACTACTTGTTGCCTGCAGATTTCAAGCCAACAGGAACCAATGGGGTGAATGCAATAATCAAGCAAGCAAGCAAAAATTCCATCTTCCAAGATGTGCAATTATGATGATTCTCTCATGATCGCTCCTCCTCCTACCTGTCCTACAAACAAGATATGCAGCACATCATCTTCTGTTGCAAACTGTGAATCAGAGAGAGGAAGAAGAGACATGCAGGTCGAGGGAGGGATATAAGTAGCCCTTCTTCCATTAGTGACAAGACTGAAGAAGCTGGAGAATAGAAGAGAAAGACGAGAGAGAGAGAGAGAGAGAGAGAGAGAAGCATACCTGAAGCTCTGCTTGGATGAAGGAGGTGACATTGAGGAAGAGCGTTTGCAAAGCTTTGGCCAGAGGATCATCATTTGTTTGTGCACAAGAATCTTCTTGTGCCACAGCCGCCGTCGTCTCCGCTGCTACCTCGTCATGCTGTGAAGAGCTCGACGTCTCGCCTGCTGCTGCTGCTGCTTTTTCTACTCCACCAGCACTCGTACTGTTATCCTGCTGCTGCTGGCTCCTCTCCATCATCATAATCCCCTTTGTTTTCCTCCGCCTTCTCTTACAAAGACCAAAAGAAAAAGAACAAGCTGCTGCTTTTTCCTTGGAAGTCTCTTCTTGTGAGGAGGAGGTTCTTCTTCTTCTTCTTGTGTTGTTCCAAGTTTTGTCGAATTGCAGAAAAGCACCAGACAGTCACGTCGCAAAAGATTTACAGATGCGACAAATTGTCACAGGAATGAAGAATTCTCAAGAAGAAGAAGAAGAAGAAGAAGAAGACCTCTTGATGATACAGAACCTTGATGATGCGTGATCGCGATCAGTTGCGAAATCCTTGATCCAATCTATGAGGACTCGGGACGGCGACGGTCCTGCACACCTCAGATGACGATGCGCCGCGCATCTTGTTGCCTCTACGAAAACCCCGTGACGAAGGAGAAGAAGATGATGATGCAGCAACTGTGCGATCTGACAGACAGAGACACACACAGACGGGCGGACGGACAGAGAAGAGGAGATTTGTTTATGGGCTCGATCGCTCGCTCGCTCGCTCCCCGATGACGAGAGAAGAGATTCCGAGCAAAAGGAACCTTGTAAAAAAGTGCAGTTGCACGTACCGTCTTCTTGTCTTGGCGTTTTCCAATAATGTCTTTCAGAGATTGATGAGAGAGATGTCAGAAGAGGAGATTCTCGCTAATGACAGCATCGATTTCGCAACAGGACTTGTAAGTACTGCACGGCTGAAGACGGAAGACTCCTGCTGCTGCTGGACTACTGCCTGCCATTACTACTACTACTACTACTGCTACTGCAAAAGCCATCCCTGATGACTACTGACCAAGCGGAAACAATAATTGCGGTTTCTTTCTTGCTTGCTGCATCATAGCAGCAGCAGGCATTGGAGTGTACAAGAAGAACGAGAAAAAGAGCGAGAAAACAGAGTGCTCTTGGCTTGCTCTCTATTATAGCTTCTTTGTATACTCCAGCATTATTATTGGAGAGCAGACTTGATCTCTGATCCGTTTCTGTTGTAATCCCAAGTGCTCAAGATGTTGAGAAAGAGAAGAAAAAGCTCCAGCTGAAGAGGAAAATATGGAGCCGGCTTGCACAGATATTATTGTTGTAGCAGCAGCAGGCCTGCTGATGATTTCTGGGAAACAACTACTCCTTCCGTAAGAGTTCTCCTCACAAAGGTCAACTGAGAGCTGCTGCTGCTGCTGCTGCTATTGCACACTCTTCTTTTGTCTGGGTATGATTGTTGTTTTCCCCACTTCAGTGTTTTGTGTTGTGAAAGAAGATCTCTGTAGTTCCAAATCCATGTAGATACATACATACATACATACGTGCAGTTGTGATTCTCGTGTTTTCATTAGCAAATGTTATGGTGCTTCTTCTTGCATTGTTGGGTTTGAGGGAGGAGGAAGAGGAGGAAGAATGTGTGTGCTTCTTTCCTTGTGGCAGCGATCAGGAAGGCTCCTGCCTGAAGGAAGAGGGGTGTGTCTGGTGGTGGAAAAAAACAGATTAGGTTTTAGAGGAACAAAGGGAGGGAAAGAGGGAGGAGCTTGTGGCAGATCATCATCATGGATACAGATAGGAATGGCAGAAACAATCGCAGCATATTTCCTGGCTCTTCTTCAGTTGTCAATCCTGCTTTGTACCAGAACCTGGTTGACATGATTCCTCTCGTGGAGACTTTTTTGGAGAGGCGGCAGCAGGGAGGAGGAGGAGGGAATACAATGTTTGCAGCACACCATCATCATCATCGTGCACCCATGGTTTACACATGTGCTCCATTGCGGCAGGGTGGTCTCAGCAGCAGGAAGAGCTTTGAAAGTCCTGCAGCAAAGTTTGACAAGAGGAGTTTGCACCAGCAGCTGCTGCCACAAACAATGCCAGCTGAAAGGAGGGATTTGGAGACTGAAGGTGACCTCCTAGATGATCTTCCTGTTTGGGAAGAAGGTGACAACATATTGCGGAGGGTTGAGGAAACAGAATCATCATCACCACCTTATCATCACCTCTGCAAGGAGATTGAAGAGTTGAAGCAGCAACTCTGCGAGAAGGACAGCCTTTTACAGTCTTATGGGCAGCATCCTCCTCCATCATCCTTGGATACGACTCGTAAGCTGCAGGAGATTGAAGAGCTCAAGCAGAAGCTGAAGGAGAGGGATAGCTTTCTGGAAACGATTGTAAACCAGAATTCAAAAGAGCTGCGGCAGCTACAGAGTGAACTTGAAGAGTTGAAGCAGAAGCTGTGGGAGAAGGAGCTTGCTTTGGAGAACACTGTGAAGCATACATCTGCTGAAATTGCAGCCAACAGAGTTGCAAGGGACCGGGACGTGCTACGGTTGCAGACTCAAGTGGGAGAATTACAGCAGGAGGTATGGGAGAAAAAGCAAAGTGCACAATCTGTTCAGATTCAGCTCTCTGAAAAGCAGCTTGAACTTGAAAAGATGCAATCTCTGCTGGACAGAAAGGAAATTGATATGGCAAGGACAAACTACCAGGCTGCAAGCATTGAGGCTGAGGTGATTGGTTTACAGTGTCAGTTGTTGGCACTGCAATCTCAGCTCAATGCTGCTGTGGAGACCAGCACTTATGCAGATGGCAATCATCATACACAGATTGCTGAGGTTCAAAATGACCAGAGTCTGCTCCATGAAATGTCAGAGCAATCAAAAGAAAACATGGAGCTTGCCAGACACAAATACTTGGCGGCAGTTGTTGCTGCACGAGAAGTATCAGGAGACAAGGAAGAAGAGCCCCTTGTCCTTGTGGCAGAGTTGCGGAAAAATCTCCAAGCCTTTCTTAGGAAACCATCATCTTTGTTGGAGGCTTGTGGTTGTGACATGGGCTCCCCCCTGTGACAACAAACAGTGCTAAAAAAGCGGTAGCAACAACAAAAATATTCCTCCCTTGTATTGGACACACCCTTTGTAAAAATTGTTGCACCCAACAACAACTCTCTTTGAACTCATGCCAATGAGTGTTTGTACATGGTTGTCAGCTCCTCCTTCAAGGGTGTCCGTCCTCCTCAGAACAATTTCTGTGAATGTTCTTGAACTAGATGCTAGCCATATACTCCCTCACCCACGGCAAAGATCAATGATTGCAAGAGTACAACTACCGTTAGCAAGCTCTCTCTGTAGGTGGCAAATCTCTCCAAGACTTTTCAAAGATGATAGCACATTGCTACAATCTTGCTTGGCTGAAATAGAAACAATTTGCAATCACATGGAATGGGGGAATCAAATGCAAGCAACACAGAGGATCAAATCTAAGGAAGAAAAAACTTCTTCAAAGAAAAGTTTGAATACAAGTCAAACTCAATACAACAAAACAGAAAGGATGGGATGCCAATAAGCTTCAACAAACTGTCAATCTTTGATGTAAAACCCCTACACCCCTAAAACCCTAATATTTCCAGTTCTACTGGAATCACATGGTAAAGAGGTCCAGAACCCAAAGAGCAGAACCCTTGCGTGAAGAATGATTATTCTTCTAAGATCACAAAGGTAAGTCCATCATGTGATGTGTGGAAGCTAGTGTGAAGAAAGATGGAAGATTTACACTTTCAAGAAGCTCCTCATTACTTGGGGCTGGCAGACTTCTCTTTTGTTCTTGTGATCTGTCTCTCAGGGTTTATAGAATTCAGCTCAATTTTGGAGAAAGAGGAAATTTCTGACTGCGAGTAAGCTGAGTCCCAATTTTTGCCATCGTATGTCCTTTTCTCAACATGAGTAATTGTCCCTGGATCAATACAATTCAATGTAACTCCAACGCCATCGGGATTTGAGCGAGGAATGTAATATGATGTAACTCCACACACTTTGCAAAACAGATGCTTGGCAGTATGAGTGCCAAAAGTGTAGAGTGTCAGAAATTCCTCAGATGCAGGATCAAGCTCAAAATCACTTTGTGGAACAATAAAATGTATGTTTCTTCGCATTGCACAATTAGAGCAGTTGCACTCCCACACAACCACATTGGCAGGTGCTCTTACACTATATCGCACCCGCTTGCAATGACATCCTCCCTTGTGTATAACCAGATCAGTTGCCATTCTACCCAGTTCAATTCTCACGTATCTGTAAAATCCAACAAAGAAACTTCATCTCATGACAGTGGTGAGTTTTGTGCAAAATCTTTGTTGAATCCACAAGTGTGGAGCTTCAGTCTCCAATTATAATTTTCTTTGCATCTTCCAATATTCAAATTTCCAACAAAACCATAAACAATGAGATTGATCCATACACAAAACTCGCAAAACATGAGGAAACCAAAGGGAGCAAAAACCCAAAATGTGATCCATTTTGATGAGGAAAATTGCACTAGAGACTAGGAATCATCCTCACAAGCAGTTTTGGAGAACATAACCATAACAAGAAGGCTTGCTATATCACATAAGAAGAATTCAAGATGGATGGAAACAATGGATTCCGAAACTCCAAACCTAGAAACAAGTCCCAAAAACCCCAACAACTTCCCACTTACCCCCAAAAAAAACCCCAATTCTGTACTGAGGTTTTGATATCTAACACCCAATGCAAAGTGAGAGAAAAAGGGGGTATGTGTGGGAGATGGGCTAACCTGCTTTTAGGTATTCTACAACCAAAAACAAAACTCTGCAAACAAAAACAAAACTCCGCAACTTTGATGAGGTGAGAGCTTTGTTTGTCCACTTGACCACCAAAAACCATCCATACCCAAAAAACAGGATCAAAACCTAAGGGAAAAAGAAAAAGAAAAACCCTAAACTCTGAACCCTAAACCCTAAACCCAATTTCACAGCTTTGAAATTGAATCTCTTGGAACAAAAATTTACCTGGCCTGCAGAGCTCGATTGTGTGCTTCTTGCCGACCGAAAACGAGAACAATGGTCGTTCCGAAAGCCCATGAAAGCTTCAAACGTACACACACTTGTGCATATCGTCACAGATATAAAGCTACATCCGGTCACTCAAGCTACGTTCTAGCGGAAGATCCAACGGTCGGATTCAGATATGGTCTGAAGGGCAATAATGCACGCCGTAGTCCTGAATCCAGTGCAAGTCTCGGATCCAAAATCGGACGGTGCACGCGCCGTCTGAGGTATGGTTTGTGAACATAGGTAGGTACTAGGTACATAAGGTGTTTCTTTTAGTTTAGAATATTTCTAATTACTTAAATTAGTTTCATTATAAGACTTAAAACTAAATTATGACTAATGAAAAATTAGAGAGTTGTTTTAGGGAGATGTAGAAAACCTTTAAAAATTTAATGAATTTGTTGTGGGCAAATGCTAATATTTCTATGATTTTTTGCACATATAATACTTGATTATGCATTATCAAACTGTTAATTATTTATTGGGTGTTTTAGGAGGCCACTTTTATTGGTGGTTTCTTGATAATCATGTGTGTGTGCGTGTGTGTGCGCCAAAGCACACATGTGTTTGTGTGTTTATTTTATTTGCATAAATCTTCTTTAATTTTGCAAAGAAAAACAAATTCAAACACAAAATCAAATTTTGTCAAATTTGTAGGTGAAGTTAGATCATGAAATAAGCTCCATTTCATAATGGGTTGCAAGTATTTATAATGACCATCTATATGACATTATTCAATTAAAAATAAACTTTAATTTTTTGGGAGCAAAATCAAGGTTGTTTTGATTGTTAACCATATAAAGGATTATTTAAAACTTCAAATCCATGTTTGCAAGGCTGTTCATGTGTGTATGTCATAAAAAAATTTCAACATATAATTCATTTATTTTTTAACCATAAGAACTAACATTGGTGGACGTAATCATATTTTTCAAAAAAGGATGAATGGAATTTTTATTTTTTGGGTTTCATCTATATTTTTTTGAATCCACAAAATTTTGAGATCAATCAAAACCTGACTTGATTAAATTAAAATTATCCAATTTTTTATGTTGTGAAAGCTTTTTCTTTGTGTTGTTATGCTATAGTGAAATATTCATTATTATTATTATTATTATTATAGTCTAGGAGGTTACATTTGGAATGAAGGTTTGATGTTCTTTTCATAACAATAAACAAGAATTTTCTAGTTAAATAATAAGGTCATCACTCACCACTTCTTAATTTAAAAGGACAATGTTCGATATTAAGTTGATTACATTATTGGTGTAATTAATTAATTTAATATTATTTGATAATGATAATAATCATTAAGTGTGAACATAAGACTCATAAACTTTCTTCATTTTCCTTCACATTTAACACAATGATTGGCCTTGAGTTGAACATTTATTTTATGCTTCACATGCTCGTTAATCTACATGTTCAATTTCAATCAAAGTTAAACAATGCTTGCATTTTATCAAACTTGGCAAATTGCCTATTGACTTTGTAAAAATGTTTGCCTTTTGTTGTCTAGAAGGAACATAGGTGAGTTCGACTTTATTTTTCAATACCAAGTCACAAATGAAATGATACTTAGTTTTGATGTGTTTCATATGAGAATGGAAGATTGCATTGTGTGTCATTTGCAATTGACTACAATTATTGCACATAATGTGTCATTTTGTGTTAGTTGAAGCTCCACCATTAATTTCTGTAGCTACATATTTTCTTTAAGCATGATCAAATTGTTGGTTCAAGTAGGTGAAATATTGGTAAGGTTTGCAATAGTCTTGATTACATATGCCCATAGAGGTTTTAGTGTACTTGAATCAACCATCATACTTTAAGCCTTTTTCAAATAGAGTCATATTTTTGTGTTAATCACACCATTTTGATGTGTTGTTTAAACTGTTATAAGTTTCAAAATGATTCCAATTGAACAACAATAGCTTTGCAATGTTGTTGACATAAATTTGGCATTAGTGTATGTTCACAAACACATGATCTTTTTTTTGGTCTAGGTTTTGACCATTTTTTTTGTTTTTTGAATGTGAAAAAAACTTCAAACTTGCATAGTAAGAAGTGAACCCATGTCTTGCAAGAAGCATCATTGGTGAACATGATGAAATATTGAGAATTAACAAGTGATGCAACAAATTAGGGGCCACATATATTAGACATGAGCAAAGTCAAGGAGAACATTGGTTCTAAAGTCATTATGATGTGATGCTCACTCCCAACTTTGCTTACTTTCTTTGCAAGATGCATGTAATTTATCATCTAGTTGAAGGGATGATAATCATTTAACCATATTATTTTTTAACAAATATGTAAAAATATGCATGTGCAAGTGAGTGAAAAAATGATGTTAAAACTAGGTTTTTATCCTTAATATATGTTAAGAATGTTGATTTTGGAGCATGTGGTGAAAAAAAAGACAAAGTCCAACCTCAATTTTCCATTTGTGTCGTCCAATCACTATGTTCAATTTTTAAAAATGAAACACTATGACATATCAAAAATAAAATGTGTCCAAAATTAATAAATGGGCATATTGAAATAAGTTTTTTACACAAAGATATAAGACATAGAAAATATATGATAACTATTTTATTTATTGAAATGGAATCATCAAGTCAATAAAACATTTTTTCTAATCAAATAGACTTCCCCTACTACTAGTTTAACTACAAAATTCCTAGGGATCCAATTGTCACCCTTTGTGTGTGGGGTCATCTTGTTAAGGAATACAAGTTTGGTTTTTTTGGGAAACATGGAACTTGTTCTGTGATTCAAAATTAAGTTTGCCATTGAAGCTTTTGAACTTGGGTAGGAATGTTTTTTCATCATGTTGGTTATGATTTCTTAGCATTTGTTGGTTTTCATCCAACAAAGTTAACTTGAAAAATTGTTGAATATTGGAATCGCATTTCTTCTTCCAAGGGTTTGCACAAAAATACTAGCATAATTTGATAGGAAAGATGCCAACATTCATTCAATAATACCTTTATTTGCATCACTTTTTTCTAGGAGGGCAAGAATGTATGTCATGTTGGAAATCTTCTTGAAGAACACAAACACTTACACGTGCACATAGTTGTTTTGTTTCAATTTCCAAGTTCATTTAAATATATATATAACCAAATATTTCTAGGAGATCATAGATGCTAGCAAAGAAACCTATGATATCATCGTTCATTGAAAGGTAAATTAGGATAATGTGAACATGATTCTTCAATAAAATTGATCATCTAGTTGCATTGCAAATGGCTTGAAATGGAAGTGTATTTATTCTTGCATTAAAAGTTGAAAATGTGCTTATGCTTGAGTTATTTGGGGGCAAAGTTGGATTGACAAGGTCAACATATTGTCATAAGGCAAATCCATCCTTGGGGTGGTACCATTTAAAAGTCACTTACCAAAGTTTTAGACCCATCCAACTTTGGGATAATATGGGATTCATTTAAAGAAAGCTTTTCATTTCAATTTTTGTGTTAACAAATTACTCAAGTTGTGTTGAATTTGAAACTTCAATTGGATTTACAAAAAAATAAATTTTAGTATTTCAAATGACTAGTCAAGGAATTTCTTTTAAAAAAAAAACATTTGGGGTTCCTTTATTCAAGAACACAAAGGGAACCTGTTTTGTTTTTATTTTATTTTATGCTTTTAATTTTAGGAGGACTTCAAATAAAATTTATTTAAAATAAAATAAAATAATGGATTAATGCAACCAATTTTGTTTTAAGCTTATGATTAGGAGATCTTGAAAGGCCATTGCATTCATGTTTACAAAATTGTAATAATTCTCATTTTTTTGTTTCAATCAACAATTTGGCCATACCTTAAGAATTATAATAGATAAAATAATTAAATTTCTTTTAATAATGGTGTAACTTGACATTTAATGATAAGGGGCTAGAAATCTCAAAAGCACGTGTTAGCAACATTTCAGGAACACACATATCTTACATGTGTAATCTATGTTGGTTTCTACAATTTTTCCATTGTGTATACATAGGTGAGGAATATGAAGCTCATGCAATGTAAATCAATAATCAAAATCACAATTTAAAAATTAATTTTCTTTAATTAAATTGAATTGGGTACTTTTTTCCTTGAATTTTGGTGAGGTGGTTCCTAATGGTACCACTCAAGGATGGGTGTGCCCCATATATTTTCTTGGATGATAATATTTTCAAGTTTAAAACACCAAACATTGTAATTGTCAACATTTATAAGTTGATTATTTTTATCTTAACATTATTATTTAATGACATATTATGCAATATTATAATTGGAAATTAGGTCACAATTGAAAAATATTAAATTGAATATAAATGACTTAACTTGGAATATAATTGTGAAATAATAATAATAATAATAATAATAGACCTAACATTTTTCAATTACATCAAAAAATTTGGGATCAATTCATTAAAAGCACGGCATATGTTTAATCCATTTTTAACCCAAAGTGTAACTCATCAAACATCCTACAAAACCATAATAAAGTCTTACATGTAAAAAATTTGCACTAAACAAATAGCAAAGTTCATTAAACTTGTGAACTTTCTAGAAAAAGAAAAATATTTAAGAGTTGAATTCATTAGGGACCCAATAATTTTGATAACATGTAAAATATTCGACTTGTTAAAATGTCTCTCTAATCTAACTAGGAGGTTACATTTGTAGTGAAAGCTTGATGTCCTTTTCCTGATAATAAACAATAAATTGTTAACTAAGTAGTGGAGCCACCACTTCTTGATCTAACAAAATAATGTTTAGCACTGTTAGCTACATTATTAGTTTAATTACTTTACTTAATACTCTTTGATAATGATAATAATTGTTAGGTGTGAATATAGGAACCATTAATTTTTTTCAATTGTAAATACATTTTTTTGAGACATGTCATTTGATTGGTTGTAGCATTTAGAGTCTATTGTGCATGTGTTTGGAATTATTTTTTGATTGTTATAACAATACATTTGGTTTTTTTAAAGTGGGTGTTCATTTTGGTTGTATTGTCCTTTACATTTTGAATTAGTTTGTAAATTTTGAAAATGGTTGTACATTCATATGGTTTTACTTGTTTATATGTTAAATGGAAAAACAAACTATAAGCCCCAAGGTGGGGTCATCCACAAAATAAGGCGCCTAAGACTAGGTGGTAGCAAAATTTGGCTTCACAATTTGGGAATGTTGACTACTAATGGGATTTACCCATCATAAAACACAAGGTGAAGATTATTGTGAACTTAAAGCATACATATATTTTGAGGTGAAATGTTCTTATGTTTAATTCTTCAAAAATGAAAATGATCTTACATTTATGAAGAATGGGAAGGGTTTTACACCTATTTAAATAGATGTAGGACCCTAATTCCCATTTTTAAATAGTAGGTGTAATATGTAATGCTAATATAATATATAAGGTTATTGATTGGTATTAACATCGGTATCAAATACCATACATGTCTAAATACCTAGTTTCATATTATAATAACTTGCTATTAAGGTTAGGAGAAATAGAGGAAATACCATACAAGTTTGGTATTATATTTTGAGTTATCCATTTCCACTTTTTATCACTTGGTGACACCATGTATTAATTTTATGTCATTTTTTGCTTTTGTGATCTACACAATATTCAAATTATCCAAAGCCCTCTTTTACTTTGAAAATGTTTTAAATTTTTCAAATCCTTTTTGGCCTATATAGTTTTGAATCCTTTTTCTTTCATTCTTAATCACATAATGACCACTAGGTATTAGTTTTATTTCATTTTTTGCATTTGTGATCTACACAATATTCAAATTAATCTTTGCCTCTTTTGATGTGATTCTTTTGATCACTACCAATAATGAATATATGCTTTGAACCTATTGACAACCAGATTCAATTTGCAAGTTCGAAATTGGTGAAAAAATTTAAGTTATTTTTGGGCTTTTCAAAAGTATGAAATTAATTAAATGCATGTTGTTTTGATAATAGTTTCAATACCCATAATTAGTGAGTTCACATTTTTTTCTTTTTGGTTATGAATCCTTGTTATTGTTGTCAATATTGAAAAATTGTGATAAAATGGCAATGTTAATCATTCGAATTGTGCGTGCAAATAGAAGTTTTTAACATCTAGGTGTGGTATGTTAATGATGTAGAAAGTGCTAGGTGTGTTAGGTGAATGTTATCTCCATTTAAGAGGTAGCAATTGTTGTCATTGTAGTTTTGGGCTCACACGCAAAGTTGCAACAAGACAAAAGGAAACAAATTGGGAATAAAATAAGGCACTGGAAACATCCAAACAAATTTTCCTTGTGATTGTGAAAAATGTGGGATAATAGTTTGGAATTTTCAAAACTCCCAAGTGCATTTCCACTTTTGGGATTTTAAATTCGTAGGTGTTTCACAAATTTGGGACAAGGTTTGGGGGAACAAATCTTGTCCAAATTGAGCCAAAATCAAACCATTGAAAGGTTAAAAAAATTTAAATTACTATTAGGAAATAATTAGGAATCAAATTGTGAAAATGACTCCCAACTAACATTTTCATGATTTTGGATCAAATCATTTTCAAATCAAGAGATTTTTAGCTTGTTGGAAAGATCTTGATGAAATATAGTAGATATTGTGATTACATTTTCAAAATTAACATGTTTTGATAGGGTTATGATGCTCAAAAAATTTAAGACATGAACAATTCCAAAACACAATATAAGGAAGATGGTGGTTTTTTTCCCCAAGTCTAGGCTATGTGAATTTAAAATGAGTTTGAAGCAAAAATCCGTGACTCAATTTGGTCCTATTTGCATTAACCATCACATTTTTTAGATTGTATAAGTGAATTGATCTAAAGGTGTTTCCAAGCGTCATTTCATCTTAATCCTATTTTGGAGTTTTCACACACCCCTTTTACTTTAATGCATGGAACATGTCGTGGGGGTTTTTTTTTTTTTTTTCCCATTTGGATACTTGAGTCCTAGTGCATGGAACTTGTCATGAATCCTTTTTTTAATTAGGATACCTTGAAATGAACATAGGGGCATGATAATGACAAAAGTTGGATGACCAACAAGGATTCTTGTCCACCTTTGGTATTAAAGTTTTGAGTTATTGATTTTTCTTTTTGGAGTTCGACATCTATTTGTTAAAAGAATGAATTTAAAGTTTACCCTTTTGTTCTTTTTGTTCATTTCTTTTCAAAAAAATAAAATAAAGTTATGAAATGATTTTTGCCCCCTATGTAATAAAAAGATAGGTTAGGAAAAGGATTTAAGTTTTTTCACCTCTAGTTTTGTTAACAATAAGTTACCATGAAGAACAAGGTGAAAAAAATTAATATAAAAAAAAAGATGAATAAAATTTGAGAAAAAATTTCTACATTAATATTAGTGATCATTTGCATATAGCAATTAGTATAACATTAAACATACTTATGTTGATACCATTGCACAACCCATTCACAATGTTTATGTTATATATGTCACATTGATATTTGTAAAAAGTCTTAATATTTTTCAAATATTAGTTTGTTGAATTGGTATTTCATTTTTCCTTGAACCTAGATGCCAAGACCAAAGTATTATACAAAATTCTTTATATCAAATCAACACTAGAAATGTCCTCCCCCCTTTTTTTAACCCTCCAAATTCAATAGAAAATTTCTCCAATTGCTTTAGGATGTGAAGAACTAATCATTTAACAACCTAGTGTTTGTGAATCACTTGCAAAATTTCTTAAATTATAATTAACAATAACTCAATGTCTATGTAGCAATTGAATACATTTCCTAATGCATGTGGAAGACACCTTATATCCATGACTATCTATTCCATTTTCACCCTCTTAAGGAATACACATAAGGACCCTTCCGATAGTTTTAGGCTTTGTGATCTACTTATGTTTTAGTTGTTTAAGTCCATTTTAACATTTGGCTTGTGCTTGACAATATGGGTAAGAACATGGTCAATGCCAATAGTAAATGGCTTTTTAAATATATTTAGGATGAAATATCACACCCAAATAATGTAAAATTACTTTGGGTTGATAAATATATGCATGCTAACAATTCCTTGTAATGATGGGCATAAAAAAAAAAAACTATTGTTCTCGAGTGATCAACCATAATGATTGGCCCAAGTGATAATGTTTAAATGGTCTATCATTTTATTCAATCCACTTTTCAAGTTTATATGTGAGGATGTGAGAGGAGTTAACATTGGCCTTTGGATATGCCAAATATTGATAGGGGCTCAATTATAGGGGGCTATTTTGCCGAGTCATGTTGTAAAAGCATCTCCATTCACACCCCGTTATTTGGGCTTCTATTAGTGTTTGCACATCCAACATAAGATGTTCATTATTCCCCCAATCCCAACCCAAAAACATGAAGGGAAAAAAAAAAACAATATAAAACAAAAGGCCACACTAGCTTCACTGATGGCTTGCACAATACACTTTGGATGAAGTAAGAATTTTCTAAAAAATAAAATAAAATAAAATAATATGTTGATTTGGGCAAAATACATGTCATGTGGGCTAGTAAATTTGCACATGATTTGTCACTGCTTGTGTAAGGCATTGCATAGTAAAATTGATTACTCTTATTGATTGGCTATTATCATTGACTGAAGTGGTTGAATTATGATAATCTCGTGCTATACTTTCTCATTCTCTGTGTTTAGAGGTGAGGCTTGACTAACAATTGTACACCACAATGGATATAACAAACATTGTTAGAAAGCCTAAGAGCATCTCCTGGTGCTTAGTGTGTGATCCTACGGAGTAAAATTGGATGAAAAAAAGTCAAAACATGGCGGTTTGGCTCAAGTTTAGCCTAACAGAGTTACCTGTAAAGTAACCGTGACTTCATGGTGGTGTCTTTAGGCCTCCTTTCACTCCCGATCTCCACTTTCAGTGGTATCCGCAAAGTAAGGAATTTTTTAAAAATCTCAGTATGAAATGCTGAAATTCAGCATTTAGTGCACAAGGTTTGAAGTACAGGTAGGAGGAGCATTGGATGCGCTCAGGAAAAACGAAAGACAGGACGAAACTCAGTTTAGCACAAAAATTGATGGTTTTTCTGAATTTCAGGCCCGCCCCCCTTGAATGCTAATGTACTTTTTTTTGCAGGTTCTTTTTTGAATCTCACCTTGTGTATGACCAAACTGAGGGTTCTGGTGCTGTGTTTTCCTTACTTTAGGGATAACTCTAATATAATTGCACAACAATTTGCGGTGGCTGGTTAAAAGGTGTAGCGATGCTGTGCACCTGCAGAAAAGAGTGTAGGTAATAAATATGATCTGACTCCTGGTGAGTGTTTCTGATCGGCCGATCATAATGATTCGTCCAGTTGGTTTGCCATTAGTAGTCCTCCACCATTTCGCTGTCCCCAGTTTCAGTTTTATGGGCGGGGTTGCAAAAAAGCAAAGAACTAAACTTGGATGTGAAAAATATTTTTTTTGCAGGGTCACATACTGAACACCGCTGGAGATGCTCTAAATAAATAAGGGCATGGATGCGTGGTCTTCCTGTTATACTCCAGTGCAAAACATGAAATTACTGGCCATTTTACGCCTGTGGGTAGGGATGCTGAAAAGGCCCATAGTTTGGGGACCATTCCTTAAAAAAATGCATGGGCCAGACCCAATGCAAGGCCAAACTCGGTCACCCCTCCTCGGGGGCTTTACCCCTATACATAGGACCTTAATAAGGTCCTGAGCCCTTAAGGACAAAAAGGCAAAAGCACGGGAGCTTGCTTGTCCCTCGTTGAGGAGGGAGCTTTGAAGGCCCTTCTGGGCAGCGCGCGAGCCAAAGAGCAGAGAGCGCGCGAGAGGGAGAGAGAGCGAGAGAGACCCAGAGAGAGCTGAGTGGAGCTTGCTTCCCACCGTCGTCGCAAAGGATTTCGACCCGCCAAAGTAAGGTAAATAGTACTCTAACTTTTCTCTGTGTTTTTGTTTATTTGGTTTGGTTTGGTGTCTTTTTGTTGGACTCCGGAAATGTTTGGTAGCAGTAAGGGTACAAGAGGAGAGCTAGTTTTCACATGGTCACAGCATTTGCGAGAGGTGAAAGACCACCTGAAGAAGGAGGAGGAGGAGGAGGAGGAGCACAGCTCAGTAATGAGCATTTGTCTCTTTTTTGTGCCATTATTCTGAAGAAGTTCGGAGGTGATAAATAGCTGGGGTTCATAGAGGACATTGATTTTTCAGCTCTTAAGTCCGTAAGAAACCAGAGGAGCAAGTATGCGCTGAGTCGCTTGTTTGTTTTGAGGAGGACAAACAAGTTCTGTGACGACTGCCCCACTCCCAGTAGTAGGGTTTTATGGCCTTTTTCACATCAAGCATGATGTTGTATTAGGGTTTACACTTTACACATTTTGATGAATGTTCACCAGGTGTTAACGTGAACTATTTAGTTCCAAGTTTTGGAGACCTCCATGGAACTGTTTCCTATTTTAGCTGTTGTTGGTTTGAACTTTGCCATAAGGGGTAGAGCCATTCTGCTGATGAGCCAGCCTGCTTGTTTGAGGACCTTGAACAAACAAGTTGTGTGACTCGCTGACTGACTGCCACTCCCAGTGTAGGTTTCTGGTGTTTTTCACATGAAAAGAATCATGACCTTGTATAGGGTATTGTAGAAAATGAACACACACACAAACACACAAATTGTAAGCAGGTTGGCTATTCCCTGAATGATGATCATTTGTGGGGTTGAGTATAAAACTCTCAAAGAAAATTGACCTCATAGTCTGGAGTTGTAGGAACTATGAATGCTCTTGAATGATCCATTTTTGGGAGCTTGATAATCCCACCAAACCTGTTTTCCTTTGGTTGCATTCAACGAAGAGGTTTTGTTTCACTTTGCTGTATAAAGTGGTTTTGTGTCAATCTGTGGCTTATGCTGACCATGGCTTCAGATTAGCATGTACCTATTGTCAAGCTCATCAGTACATTGCTTGGCAGATGCTTTTTTCAAAGTATATCAGGATGACCATTTGGTAATATATATGGTAGAGTGGTTTCTGCAGTACTTCCCTCCTTGTAAGTATCGCATGCAGTGAGTGAGTAGCAATGATCAAACGTAACACCAACATTCTAGCAAGGGAAGATGATGGGGGCTTTGATAATTTGAGCTTATCTTTTCATCAACTACTCTAGTGTTGGCTGGCAATGTTTGTATTGTGGTTGAACAAATGGATATGCACGTGGCCAACCTGGTATTATGTGCTGGGTTGAGGTAGCACAACTTGCCCTTATTTCCATTAAGAACCCACACCAATCATGTTTATTAATAGTTTATACCAGATTGAGTTGCTTTATCAACTGATGCTTGGTTCTGCCAAGGGACAAGTTCTTGGCTGAGAGGGCAGCCTTGGGATTACCAAGGTTTCTAGGGTTTATTTTCTTATTTCCTTGATACTTGTTCCCTGGGCTGGCAGGGCCAGGGAGGAGGCACAAAGAGAGACAGACACTTCATGTGCATACGTGGGGAGTGGAAGTTGCAGCAGTAGGCATTCTTTCACCTGTTCCAGATCAGCTGGAGAATTTGTTTGCTTTGTGTATGTCCCACTTGTTCCTTATGCCCTATCTGATGCTATCAGTTTGTGTCATTTCAGAATTTTGAATCTGGTGGCTCATTAACTGAATGCAAGTTTTTGGTTGCACAAATTTCCAAGTTTTGGGTTCCTTTTGTTCCGTGCTTGCTACAACATATGTAGATTCATCAGGTCTCAATAATCATGGGGCACAAAAAGAGGCATGAACCTAAGTTATTCAAACTTTACCTCACAACTAAATGTTTTTGTCTATCTTCCAAACCTCAATGAGTGGCTTATATGGACAGAATTTGGAGGATTCTGCAGAATATGATCCTTTGGGCCTATACTGCATTAATCTACCCAAATACTCTTTCTTTTGATCAGTGGAGAAAGTTCTCTGAGCTACTGCATGACTCCCTGTGTGATCATGATTGTTGGTGGAGGAACAAGTCATTTGTCTGATTCATTCTGTTACCAAACCAAACTATCATCAGCAGATGGAATTGACTTTCTAGGCAGTTTGAGGATCACTGTTAAGGCATTTTTTGCAGGCTTAGTGGTGCTAGGATGACTTTAAATCAGAACCTTATGAATTGAATTCCTGCTCAGTGATTCTCTTCCACCCTCTCCCTTTTTCCTTTCCATGTAAGTGCAATGCCAGACATATCATGATTTCTTTTCAGGACATTGCTAACTTCTATCATCCACATGATGGGTGTGCAAGTTTTTTGCAGCTTGAATCAGGGTACTGTTGTTTTTTGTACTAACTATGTCAATACATAGATAACGAAGTGTTCCCTTTGTTTCTGGAAATCTGATGGAATTCGAGATGCAGATTTTTTGTGTACTTGTTTGCTTGAATTTTTGAGCAGATTATATATACTTATCTATGTCCACTATTGGGAGCTGATGAAGTCAGTGGGGAGTTATTGCAGGTAGTTGTTTGATACTTTGTGACTGACATTTATATTGTAAGGTTAGGACTGCACTCATTTTTGTCATGTTAGTCTTGGTTTCATTGGAACTGAGACAATGGTTGCCTTAAAAAGGGTATTACACTGGAGTGTTATCTGCAATCTTCAGATGCTGTTTCATGGTGTTTTGTGACCCATTTCTTCACTTTGAAGTGGGGGTGGGAAAGGGGGGGGGGCTCTTTTCTGTGTCAATGAAATTGTCCATCTCTATGGTTTTTTTGGCAACATATAAATAAAACAAGTCCTTTGCACAAATGGTGTCTTTAATTATGTTACAGCAGTTTTGCAAGTTGTGATGCCTAACCAATACATGTTGTTGCTGATTTATAAATTATTGCCATGCTGTGAATCACATTACTCATGGAAAGGACACTAATTTTGCTTGTATGTTGTGGATGCAGTTTTTGTGCAACAAGCGCAGGACGCAGAGAGGCTCAACGGTGGGGGATGCATTGGTGAAGGCATACTTAGAGACCAGCAAAAGTTGTTTGAGAGCTGATCCCTTCACTAAAGCCACCTGTGGTAAGTCTTCTCTTGCCTCTCAGCAATCTGTATTTGTGATGCCAGAATCATTTACGCAGGTCTGATGTCAAGGGATTGTTAAAAATTAACTAAGTCAGCCTTGCCACAAGCACATGAAATGCAGATCAGAGTTCAAGCAAAAAATTATATGAGGTCCAGAGTAACTAGTTTGAAAATTCAACCTAACTGGTCATAGAGAAGATTTGTAGTACATTGTTCAAGACCTTGAGATTGTTGCTTATTCATGCAATGTTTGTGTCTATCCTGGCTATAGTTAGCGTAAGATTTTTAGCTTCCTGATTGTGGGAGTGTGTTGGTGAGAGGTATTGCGTCCGCATTTAAGTGGTACTGATATCCTTGCTCAGCAGGGTGGAATCTCAATAATTCAGCCAAAGTGTAGGTGAGATAGAGCCTTGGATGAAGAGAGACTTTCAGGGATCATAGTTATTTGTGGGGTGAGTAGAAGAAGAGTTTGAACTGTTGTGGTGTGCCCTGAAATTCTGAGTGTGTCTTGATTTTCACCCAGGTTATGGCGGAGCCGCATATAGAACCTGATGTAGTACTGCAAGCGATCACAGCTCCAGATCATCATGATGGTGACAATTTGCCTATCAAGCATAAGGTGAAAGTACCACGGAGAGACCAAAGGCAACGAGCACTTATTGAGTCTTGGCACTTGAACACCATGGCTGCTGCCTACAACCACCATTTTGCAATCTACAGTCGTGACAGGAAACAAGTCACCCAACTAATTCCTAAAGCTGTGTGGAAGTCAGTTTACACTGCCTACCTAGAGGCATACCCAGACTCACAGTTTGCAGAGGACACATTGAAAGATCGGCTGCGCGAGACTTTAAAGGAACTAAAGACAACAGGTACATCAAATGAGGAGGGCTCTGACAAGAAAATACTGCAAAATGATGAGGCGCTGGCACAATTGAAGACAGCAACAGATGGACATGCCACCACGAGGAATGCATTGAAAAGACGGCAAAGTTTCATTGATGGTACAACTCATGCACTCATTTCATATCCCACTTCTAGTTCTATTGGGGCAGATGGACCTAAATCAGCTCCTAGTTCTACTTCGGGGCCAAGCTCCACTTCTACTCCAACTGATAAGGCGATGACGATGGCAGAGCTATTGCAGCAACAATCGAGGAGCATTGTGGCGCTGGCCCATCAATTCCAAACAAGCTCTGAAAAGCGAGATGCTCTGGTAGCTGCCAAGCTAGAGATCAGCAATGAGAAGAAGAACAAGGTAAAAATAAGCAATCTCAAGGCTGCTAGGGATCTAGGTGTGATAACTGATGAGGAGTTCAAAGCACAAGTGAAGTCACTTCTCAAACTATAGCTAGAACTCTCCATTCTAGCCATGGTTTGTTTGTGTGTGGAGTGTGATCACTGATCACTTCAAATGTGAAGTCTATGCTTCTTCTGTGCAGCAAGTTAGTAGAGCTACGGCTCTCAACAAATGGCTGTACTTTGGTTTTGTTGAATCACTTCTTGTTCATACTGCTTGTTTTATTAGTTTCTGTGTTTTAGTTCTTCTCTACTGTGTTGTTCCTTCTTCCCGGTTTAGAAAGTCCTTTATCTAGAAGTCTTCCTTTGACTTCAAGGAAAACTTTGAAACCTTGTTTTGGCATTCTTAATCGTGAGTGAGTATGGAGATTTCTCAATTCTTATGGGGGTTATTTGGTTTTGTTGAATCAAATCTCTTCATGAGACAGTCTCCACTTATGCTTCTTGAAACCACCAATCTCCCACTCAACTTGCACTCTGGACCTTGTGTGCATCTTGTTGGAAACCTGAAGTGCTGTGGATCAGCATAAAGAGCTAGTTCAAGGTCCCCCAAGCCTGCTCCCTAAACCCTAGCCTTAAAACTAAACCCTAAACCTTAAAACATGAACCCTGGACCCTATAACTGAACCCCAAACTTCAAGTAAACTTGAAATCCTCAACCCTAAACTTCAAAACCTGAACCTTCAAACCATAGATCCTAACCTGGGTAGACCTTTGTTCAATTGTGTGAAGCCCCAACAGTGGGAACTGATCCCTGAGTTTTGTGTTTTCGTTTGCTGTTGGGTTGCTTTTGTGGATACACCCAAACTGGGCATGAGACAGCAAATAGAGGGACCAAACTGAGGGTGATGTAAGGGATAACATTATTGTCATTGTACTAATTTGTCAATAGAAATTAAAGCGTTGGTGTTCTTTCATTTCCGTGGTAGATGAAAGCTCAATGTTCATTTGGGCACGATTGATGTCATTCATTACATGGGCAACAAGGCAAAACCATGGATATAAATGATTATAATCCATATCATTAAGGTGTTTTGTTAATCAGTTTATACAATTAATTGTTGAACCTTACCTTTTGTCTTTAAGTAACTTTTCAGATAATTGTATGCATAGTTTGAATTGGTATTGTGTGGGAAATTGGTTTATATAAAAATGCACCCTTGTCAGCTTGCTGTGTGTTGTGATGGCTTGCTTATCTACCATACATAATATGCCATGAATGGCATGATTTCTAGTGTGTAATTGTCACTCAGCAGAGATTATTCCACCATGCACCCTAAACCTTCTAAGAAGCTTAAGTGCTCTTTACAATTGCAAGAAACTGACTGACATATTGAACAACTTAATGGTTTTCTTGTGGTCTTTTCTGCGTCTTCTTGGTCCCGTTTACAAGGTGGAATGGAGGGGTCTTTTTTGGGGTTAACATCCGTGGGTGTCAAAGAGCTATTATCTACAAGACCATTATGCAAATCTACATGAACATTATGCAAAAATTCACATTGAAAACCATTACGGAATCAAGTGTGCAAGGGATGGGCCTTGTGCATAGTGAGGTGCCTATGAGGAATTTGGGCACGGCTGAGTTTTTTGAACGGGCAATTTTTTTCTTCAAAAAAAGGGAATTTATGACAAAATATTTCCATTTGACCTTTTAGGGCTGCCCAGATGTGAAAATTCGCTACCCAAAAAAAAAAAAAACTCTCTGCTAATAACCCTCTCAACCAGGGTTTTTCTTTCCAGTTTAATGATCTTGAAAATATGGCAATTTTTTTCCAAAAAATTAGGTCGAATTTACACTAGAAATTTTTTTTAATTCCAAAAATTGCCCAATTGGGTTGTCAAAGAAGTGAGAAAAATTTGTTGAAAAAAATAAAATCACTGAGTCCCAACGATAAACCCAACTAAGGGTCACCAGACAAACCGGTCAGAAAATGGAAATTTTGGGACAGCTAGGGGCAGGGGCAGGGGCAGGAGTAACTGCTTACTTACTTTGGGACTTGAAATTGGTAACTTGGTTTTTCGTGGGCATTTGGTTTTGGGGACGTGAAAAATAAGGATCTGAGATTGTGGACCTGGAATTAGGGTTTGAAGCTCCTCACGGAGAAGAAGAAGAAGATGATGATGCCCGCCGCCCTCTTCACTGTTTCGATTTTCGCTTCGATTTCTTTCTTCGTTGTCTTTCGCGCGAGTGCTGTGGTTTTGTTGGTGCATTTGTTCGCGTTTCTTGCGGTTGCAGCCGCACGTCTGCTTGAGGCGGTGCAATCTTTCCACAGGCAGTCATGGAATCTCGTTTCTGGACGCACCAGGTTAGTGATGTTCTTTTTGCCCTCCCTCTTTCCCTCTTTACCTTCCCCTCCCTTCCCTTCCCCCGTTTCAATTAGAAAAAGAGAGCAAGAGTTTTTTTTTCTGGTCACCAATCTCTGTTCTGGATTCTTTGAAGTGTTAAGGCATTGTAGCTTTGTCGGCCATTCTTCTTTGTTGTTGTTGTTTTTTCCCCGCCTTTTTTTCCCTTCCTTACTGGGTTTTTTTGGTGTGTGAATCTTGTTTCGGGTGTAAGTTTTCTGGGTGATTCGGTTGTTGTTGCTCCTGTCATTTTTGGTTTTCGGCTTCTTGTGTAGTTTGGAATTTTCTGATTCAGAAGCCCGTGTATTAAGAATTTTGGCTTGGATTTTGTGGAGGCTTTTTTTGAGGGACTACGTTGGGGCTTCCCTTCCCTCTTGTTGTTTTCTCTCTAAGGCGTTTGCAGAATGAATAAAATCTTAACTACCGAAGGTTTGAGTCAAGGAAGGACGGCTATTGGTGGAGTTTTCTCCTTTTGGTGGAGTGATGTTGTATGACTGGGAGAAAAGATTTTTGGTGTTGATGTCTAGGTGGTCGATGCTACAGAAGCTTTGGGGACAAACAGAATGTACCTGTGTTTGCCACCATAGGTATCCTGTTTTCAGATTTGTAGTATTTTTTGATGGATTTTGCTTTGTCCTGAGGTGTAATGGAGCATCCTTGTGGTTCTTGTGGGTCAATTTTGCTGGTAGATGTATTGCCGGATTTTGTGGTTCAGGAGGGTATGATGTTATACAAAGGGTGATTGTATCTGTCCCAGAAAATGATTGTGATTGTCCTTGGTTTGGTTTTATGCACTAAACTCTTGCTTCTTCAGGATTTTTAATACTAGGTCTTGGTAGTTGCTGTTTTGACTGCATGAAGGCTTTGCTGATGTAATTGCCAACCAGTGCAACCTCTGTCATGGGTGCACACCATGGCTTGGGTTTCGAAGCAGCATTGTAATATCCCTTCGTCTGTCCCTGTGAGCTGTCCTTAATGAACAGTTGGTGATGTGTAAGTGTGTGCAGTTAATGCTCTTGGGTTTTGCAGTTCAAGTTTGGTTTTTGTTTTAGTGTTGTTATCAGGAGGTGATTATCAACAATTAGGCACTTTTAGGAAACATGGCCATCCATGTGGTGTGTTTCATTTCTTTATTGTGATGATGGCATTTTGTACTTGTGGCAATTCTGATTCTAAGATGGGTGTGGGGCCTTGGGAGTTCAGAGTGACACGGAGAGTGACGAGGATGATCATTCTGAGGTGGAGGAAGAAGCACCCATTGGAGGAGAGGGAGGAGCAGGGGGAGCAGGCTCTAAATATTTAACTCAAGCTAACCTCAGTGACAGTGATGAATCCGATGAGAAGCAACGAGTGGTTCGGTCTGCCAAGGACAAGCGATTTGAGGAAATGGCAGCGACCACAGAGCAGATGAAGAATCAGATGAAGATCAATGATTGGGTGCAGCTGCAGGAGAGCTTTGATCGGCTCAACAAGCAGCTTGAGAAGGTGATCCGTGTTACTGAGTCTGACACAGCCCCTCGGCTGTACATTAAGGCTTTGGTGACACTGGAAGACTTTCTTACAGAGGCTTTGGCCAACAAGGAGGCTAAGAAGAAAATGTCCAGCAGCAATGCCAAGGCTCTGAATTATATGAAGCAAAAGTTGAAGAAGAACAACAAGTTGTATGAGGTTGAGATTGAGAAGTTTAGGGCCAACCCTGAGTCTGAGGAGGATGAAGAAGGGGAGGATGATGATGATGAGGATCTGGATTCTGGTGGAGACTTCAGTGATGAGGAGCCAGTGACCATTGCAGGTGGTTACTCTGACTCTGATGAGGAAGGAGAGGAAGGAGAGGAGGATGGAGAAGGAGGTTGGGAGACAAAGAGGAGTAAGAAAGACTCAATGATGGACAAGCAGTTCAAACGTGACCCCAGTGAAATCTCCTGGGACATGGTTGACAAGAAGCTGAAGGAGATCATTGCAGCCCGTGGACGTAAGGGGACAGATCGTGCAGAGCAAGTGGAGCAACTCTCATACCTGGCCCGAGTGGCCAAGACTCCTGCACAGAAGTTGGAGGTGATGGTGCATGTTGTGTCTGCCCAGTTTGATGTTAATCCCAGCCTCAACACTCACATGCCAATCCCAGTTTGGAAAAAGTGTGTTCAAAATGTGATGATCATCCTTGACATTCTGGCTCAGTATCCCAACATCATCATGGATGAGACTTCAGATGTTGAGATGGAAAATGAAACACAGAAAGGGGCAGATCATGATGGGCCCATTCATGTATGGGGGAATGTGGTGGCTTTCCTTGAACGAGTTGATGATGAGCTTTTCAAGAGTTTGCAGTGCATTGATCCACACACAAAAGACTACGTGGAACGTCTTCGAGATGAGCCCTTGTTTATGGTACTTGCCCAGAATGTTCAACGATATGTTGAGCGATCTTCAGACATGAAAGCTGCTGCAAGAGTAGCTCTAAGATGTGTGGAGCATATCTACTACAAGCCACAGGAGGTGTACGAAGCCATGAGGAAACTTGCTGAGATCCAGGCACGTCCTGATGCTGCTGCTGCAGAGACTGAGGCAGCAGCAGATGGTGATGATGATTTCGAGGAGGAAGGAAAGGAGGTGAAGTTGCCTGGAGAGGTCAAGGGTCCCCCATCATTTGTGGTTACCCCTGAGATTGTGCCACGCAGACCTTCGTTCCCTGATCTAAGCAGGTTGCTAATGGATCAGCTTGTAAGCACAATCTACAAGCATGGGGATGAACGCACAAAGGCAAGAGCTATGCTGTGTGACATTTATCATCATGCAATATCTGAGGAGTTCCACACAGCAAGAGATCTGCTGTTGATGAGCCACTTGCAAGATTCTGTGCAACACATGGATATCTCCACCCAAATCCTGTTCAACCGGGCAATGGCTCAGTTGGGTCTCTGTGCATTCCGAGCATCCCTGATCAATGAAGCCCATGGCTGCCTGTCAGAGCTATATGCTGGTGGACGAGTGAAGGAACTCCTTGCCCAAGGAGTATCACAGAGTCGCTATCATGAGAAGAACCCAGAGCAGGTTAGTTCTATGCAGATAATTTATGTAGTCTCTGTTCTGGACAACAATTTCTTCTTTTTGGAATTTTTGGAATGATTTTTACAGTGTGTTGTAGTGTGAGGGAGGTTTTTCTACTTCCATCTTTGTTTTTCTCCCTTTGGTCTGCTGCATTCTGTTCTTTCTTCCTTTTCTGCCTTCTCTTTTTTCGTTGTAGTTTTTTCTCCAATGTGTTTCTTTTCTTTGGTTTCTAGACAGTATCATGGCTGAGTCTCCCTGTTACGTCTGGACTTGCAAAAGAAACTCAGTATGCTGGCTAGTGGTTACCTGGCCTACACTCACTGTAGGGAGCTGATGAGGTCAGTTTGTAAAGTTGTGAGAGAAAAGTTATTTATCATTCATGTGTTCAGTGAGAGACTGTGACTGTTCATACTTCTAGTCTTATAATTCATTTTGAAATAGTTCTTCCCTTCTGTGTTTTTCTTCTTCCCTTCTTAGTCCTTATCTGGAGTTTTCCTTTGAGTGAGTGAGAGTGTTTCATATGGTGCCAGTTATCTCTAATTGTGACAATTGAAATTTCTCATTACTCATCAGAGTTATATGTTCTAGACTTGAGGTGTGAGATGATGATTGCAGAAGTAGGCTTACACTCATCTCTTGCCTTTTGGCCAGCCTCTTATGCCTGTTCACAGATTAAGAAGGGATTTCTGTTGTGCAGGAAAAACTGGAACGGAGACGACAAATGCCATTCCACATGCACATAAATCTGGAGCTCTTGGAAGCAGTGCATCTCATCTGTGCCATGCTGCTTGAGGTTCCCAACATGGCTGCTAATGCCCATGACATCAAACGGAAGGTGATTAGCAAGACATTCCGCCGGTTGCTTGACATCAATGAGCGACAGACATTCACAGGACCTCCTGAGAATGTCCGTGACCATGTAATGGCAGCCACACGGGCCCTTGGGAAAGGTGCTTGGCAAAAGGCAGTAGAAGTCATCCAAGGCCTGGATGTTTGGAAGTTGTTGACCAGGCGAGAATTTGTGCTGGAGATGCTGAAAAGCAAGATTCAGGAGGAGGCTCTGCGCACATACCTTTTCACATACTCATCATTCTATGATTCCTTGAGCTTGGACCAGTTGATTACCATGTTTGAGTTACCAGAGGCCCATGTCCATAGCATTGTGAGCAAGATGATGATTGCGGAGGAACTCCATGCCAGCTGGGATCAACCAACACGGAGTATTGTCACCCATGATGTTGAGCCTAGCAGGTTGCAAGCGTTGGCTGCACAGTTTGCAGAGAAGCTGACAGTGCTTGTGGAGAGCAATGAGAGGGCCTTTGATGCACGCACAGGAGGTGGGGGGTTGGAGGGCATGTCTATGGGCAAGCGAAACAAAGAGGGGCAAGATTATGCCAATGCTGCTGCTGGCCGGCGTGGTGGTGGTGACTTTTCTGGTGGCAATCGGGATAGACAGGGAGGCTACTCTGGTTTCAACAGTGGTGGAGGCCGATCAAATTATGGTGCTGGTAGAGGGGCTCAAAACCGTGGTGGAAGAGATAATGCTGGTGGGTCTAGCTATTACAGAGACCAACGATCAAATCAAGTTGGTGCACGCAACAGCAATGTGGGTTACCAGAGTACACGATACCAGGATGCATATAGCAGTGTGGGTCGCACTCCCTACCAGATAGGATCTGCTGCATCCACTGGAGCAAACAGAGGTGCACAGGCTGATACTAGTGGTCGTATGGTTAGTTTGACCCATGGTGGCACAAGGCCCAGTGCTCGATTCTAGACACCTGACTTGACTTGTCTCCAACCCTGTAATGTGCAGTGCAAGGAGTTGCCTGCAGAGAACCAGTTTTGCCAGCTATATTCAGTGGGACTTGGTTGTTAGGCATTTGCCATTTGTAGGTATTGCATACCTTGGTATGGCTGTCTTCTTAGTGAGACTGTTTCTGTATTCAGAGCCCAGCTAGTTGGACTATCATTAAGATGCCAATATGGGCAATAACTTGTCTTTTTTGGCTCAAGATGTCTTGTGACTTGTATGGAGTTTAGTCCCTAGAGTCTGGTACTGCCTTCTCTGACACATATTGGTACTTCCCTATCAATGTCATGTGCAGATCTCACATTATAAGGCAAAATGGATGAGAAAGTGAATTAAATCAGCAGAACAAGCAGAATGACTTGGCTAGTTATGGGTACAGAATGAGTTGATGATCTCAGCTGATGAGCTAGAGATCTTGGCTTGCTTGCCATGTTGTGGAAGGTTATGATAGCTCTTCACCACTATTCACAATGAAGGTGATGGTCTTACCTGTTGACAGTGACACTCATTGGACTATTAGTGCCCTGATTCATGTCATACTAATATTTTGTTCTGCTGGAACTGACTTGAACAATCACCTTCTAACATGTGTGGAGTTCTCTCGCCATCTTGTAGATACACTGTGAGTGTGGATCTAACAGGTCTAACAAAAGTGGATTTTCCTAGTGACTTGTGTTCTGGTTTGTTTTGGGCCACTTTAGATAAAGCTTCAGGGTCCAATTAAAGATAGTAATCCTATTGGATTAGAGCCATAGATTGGACCCACAGCCTTTAGATGAGTGTCCAAAGCCAAAAAGTGGCAAATCATGACACACCATTTTGGAGGGAAAATCAATTGGCTCAGACCAAAAAAAAAAGAGTTTAAAATGAGAGCTCATGGTTAGAAGAACCAAGATGCAAGCTAGGGACCAGTGCAGGGTCCAACTCAAGGATTCGATTTGCATTGAGTTTCTATTTTGTGAGTTAGAAAAGGACTTGGCACTCCAGGGTGAAAGCTGCACATAGTCCATACAAAACCGTAGTAGAATTGGCTTAATGAGCAGTGTGTACATGATGACCAGATGATAAAGAATCATAGGGTTTCAATATATGCCCTACCTATACTGTTACAGCATTATGGGGGTTTACAACAACCCTAACACCTTCAAAAGCAGCAGCAATTGGGTAATCAACACTAGTTGCAACACTAACAGGCTTTTTGTATACCTTTCTTTTCACTCGATGTTTCACCTTAACATGCAGGGTTTGAGGTTGTATGAATGCCAAATCCACCTGTGCATCATTGGCTCTGCATACTCGGAACACAGCATCAGAAGCCATAGGAGGAGGATCCAACCTTAAGTCGAGCATCTTATTGTAAAGAGTGAGTGCAGGCTTCCACTGACCCTCATTTGCCAATGCCTCAATTACCTGCAAGACCGGATCAAAACAGCTCATCAACACCTGCAAGCTTTTTAGATGGTGCTCTTGATACAGGGCCATTGTGTCTGTCTGGTTTCCAGTTTCAAGTAAATTGTATACAACCTGAACTGGTAAGTCATGTCGACATAAGAAATGATACAACATTTGCTATCAGACAAGGAGAGTGCTATGCTTGATCCTGACACCAGAGTCTGCAAAGGACCACAAGTTTCCAAAGCCTACACTTTTGTATCCATGTTATGCAGTTCCGTGTAGATCAGAATCTAGGGTTTGGGGTGTTACACAAGAAGGCCCTTCTTATCAACACAAACAGGTTCATGACCACACCAAGCACCAAGATATCTTGAGTGAGATAAAGAAGGTGGAGCAAACTGGAACAAAGGGGAGATGGATCTTGCACATTACCTGTGCATATGAGGTAGCATTGGGTTTTATGGATGCAGCCTCCATCTGTTCCAACCAATCGAGAGCACGTTGTCCATCGCCAGCCCTGGCACAGGCTGAGATAACAGCATTATAGGTCACAACACTTGGTTCTACACCTGTAGCCTGCATATGATCTAGCAATTCTATGGCCTTGCTGTAGTTGCCAGCCTTTCCATAGGCAGAAATCATGGTGGTGAAAGCATAGTCATTGGGCATCACTCCAACTTTCTGCATGTGATGCCAAACCTGGATTGCAACATTTCCAGGTCAGAAAACTGAGGACATACAGTTTCTCTCGAAGGTAGACAGGATTGCATTTGCATAAAAATTGTTGTTACTCTCTACAAGACAGACACATCAGAAGACACATGCTGCAATTGGAAAGCCATCATTAGCAAGTCCAACAAATCAAGGATTATAGCTAAACTCCTTGTTGCTTACTAGCTTCTAGACAATAGGATCGTGGTCTACAGCAAAGTACTCAAATCCGCGCAACAAAAATTGCAGCATTGCATGGACAAGGCAACAATTGAGCACCCTATCATGAATTAGGCATATACAACCAGCCAAGACCAACATTTGCATATCAGTTTACACTGCTAGAAGGAATACAAATCTAATGCATATCATTACTAGATTACAATCAACAAGGCGTACCTGTTCAGCATTTTCAAGTAAATTTCCTTTTTCAAGAGCGCTGAGGAGAGCACCATATGACACCACCCCAGGCTTCTGCCCATGTTCTGTCATTTGCTGGAACACTTGGACTGCAGAAGCAGTCTCATTGGCACGTCCACAAGCAATCAGAGCAGCATTCCATGCAAATGCATCTGGCTCAATACCCTTCTCCATCATTTTGTCCAGTAACTGCAATGCCCATTTCCATATGCGCCTCTTCCTGGCTGAATTCAACAGAATTTGGAAATGTGACAGGAGGAGTCTTCTTGTAGTCTCCTCTGGCAGTGGGCCTGATTCCATCATATTCTCATAAACTTCCAGAGCTGCCCACCATTTCTTCCCCTTTCCCAAAACTCTGATTACTTGATTGCACAGTGACACCCCAATTGGGAAATGCTGTTCCCGCATACTATGGTAAAGAATCTTGACAAGAGAGTGATCAATTTCCCTCTGTCCACATGCTCGGATCAGATTCTTACACATTTTGGCATCAAGAGCTACCTGCGCAACTTTCATTCTCTTCCCCAGTATCGCAGTCTCTCGGACAGTGCTAGAATCATCTGCCAGCCATGCCTTGAACCTTTTGTAGCACATCTGCACAACAAAAGTAGCCAATTCCTGCCGCTGTCCTCTCTCTCTCTTCAATTCTGGTCTGCTGTGATTCTCTGATCCCTCCTGAGATTCAGATACCCAATCTTCCTCCTGCTGCTGTTTTTTGAGCTTGCAAAAAATGTCAAGAGCTTGCTCCACCTTCCCACATCTAGCAAGGAGCTGAATCAAAGTCCTATATGTGAAAAGATCTGGTTCCATACCCAGAGACTTCAATTCCTCAAAAACCTTGAGAGCTTGCTCATGTTGACCTAACTGATCATACATACTAATCACTGTGTTGTAAGTCACAAGATCTGCAGCAATGCCATTGTCTCTCATCTCACCCAAAACCCTGACTGCAAAATCGTAGCACCCATTTGCCTTCAACGCCCCTAACAAAGAATTGTATGTATACACATTGGGTACCAAGAAGGATTGTTGTTGATCTACATTGGGTATCACCAAGGATTGTTGTGGCTCCACATTGGGTACCACCAAGGATTGCTGCTGATCCACAGAGTTGCCAACCTCCTGTTGTTGTTCCTGCAGCCATCGAAAAAGAGCTATGGCTGCTTGAGGATTCCCTTCCATGCCCAGCTTCTGAATCACAGATGTGAAGGTGGAGATTGAGAATCGAAGGTCTTCCAAAACTGCAGCAATAGCTGGTGTACCTTGAGCTCCTCGAAATGCCCATGTCAGAGCTCGTACTGTGGGTGTCAAATCTCTGTCCCCCTTCCTCTTGCGCTCCTCTTCTTGAGCTATTCTGAGTTGCAAAGCTTGTTTATTCTTCTTCCTACCAGGCGGCCATGATGCTGCTGCTGCTGATGACGATGATGATGTTCTCCTCCCAATCCCTTCCGACATCTTTTTTCGGTCCCTATTCTCCTCCTCCTCACTACTCCTCCCATCATCAGTATCACTCAAATACACTCTGATTGTTCCCGCTAGATTTTCATCTCTCCCTGCTGTTAAGCTTGCTTGCTCTGCATGTATTCTACATGCTCCAACTAAGGAAATTCTACAGGGATGTAGAGAGAAGAATCGGAATGCCAGGCGGCAGCCACAGAGGAGTTGTTGTTGGCAATCTCGAGACTGACAAGAGATTCTTGCTATCGACCTGTACAAGGACTTGGTGCTCAATTCAGAGTCGCAATGGTACGCAGCAGGGACAGAAGAAGAGACAGAAGAAGAACAAGAAGTAGAACAAGAAGAAGCAGACCTACCAAAGAGCAAGAGATGCTGCGCACATGACGTCATGTCTCTCTGTCTCTGTGCGCTCTGTCTCTCACTCTCTGTGTGCTCTCTTCTGTCTCTCGCTCCCTCAAAGAAGGCGAATCCCTAAACCCTAGTTCTGGCGGGCCTGGAGATCAGTTGTGGATGAGGAATTTCATCTTTTTTGATTCTGTGAAAGGAGATGACGAACCGCGGCGGAAATGATTTCGCAATCTTCGGAAATGAAAAACAAAAGTAGTATTATGCTGGTGTAGGAGGAGGAGGAGGAGGAAGAGCTCTTCATCATTTTCTGTGCACCAAGAAACCACCGCATGATATACATCCAGGGAGATGGAGAAATGGAGAAGGAGAAATCTTGTATTTTTCTTAGGTAGAAAAGCTTTCTTTCAATCCAAATTTGCAAGCTTGTCAATAATTTCCTTCTGCAAAGTCTCACCGATGATGCTCTGCAGCTCCACAAGTCTTCTTCTTCGTCATGGCTGAATCCAGTGGGCCAAGGAAAAAAAAACAATCAATGTAACAGTTGCTTCTATTTTGTAGTATGAAGTGTCATAGTTTGCTTCTATTTTACAGTATGAAGCTCAACTCTCTGCAAGAATGCCACAGTTGCTTCTATTTTGCAGTATGAAGTGCCACAGTTGGTTCTGTTCTGCAGTATGAAGCTCAAGTCTCATGTCACAGTTTGCTTCTGTTTTACGCTATGAAGAAGCTCAAGTCTCCACAAGAATGTCAGAGTTGCTTGCTTCTAAAGACACAGCTTCTAATACATGTTGTCACAGAGAGAAGCTTGTTTTGCAAAACACAATTTTGCTGAAATACAGTAGTCTGTATACATCTTGTTGATCATTAGAAATGCTGCATGCAGCCTCCATGTGTGCAGATGACAATGAAGATATATGCAGGTCATGCACCGCAGGCGTGCTGCAATTGTAGCAAAACTGCTTAAACAGGTACTCCTCCACAAAACTGATTCTTTGGTGCTTCAAGTAGGTGGTAGCATTTGCTGTGGTAAGCAAATGGACTATCACTTTCTTAAAAACCTGCTGCATCTGTCTGCCTCAAAACAATAGGATCCCACATCTATTGCAACAGGAATGAGATGTTTCCACAATTTAGAGAGTATGTTCTTGTGTAGAATACAGACATTTGTTTGTCTCTGTATTTACAAGTGCTATTCCTCCAATCCTCCATGCAACAGTTTGTTTCTCTGCTGGTGACAACACTACACAAGCTTTAATAGGGATAGTATTTGAAGAGAGACTCAATGGTGGTATCACCATGGGAAATGTAATGTCGTGGTGGGTGGAATTTGTTCTCAGCATCTCAGAATGTTATTAAGAGCCTTCATTGCAAGCTTTGTTGGGGATGGAGATGAAAACCTTGTTTGCAGCAGTGGATTTGACCATGTAAAAGCTTTTGCACCTTCCAGAGAATTGAATAGGGTTGCAGATTTTCTGTGTGCACTCTATTGTAACAAATTCGCAAAAATTTCAATCAAAGGGATCAAAGGCTTATTATATGTAGGTTTAGAAATTTTCAACCCATATGCAATTTCAAAATACCTGAAATTTTATAGTAAACATATAATCTACTATTGTAACCTTCGAATCAATATATAATCTATTATTGTACTCTTGTTGGTTAGTCTGAAATCTATTGTTATAACCTTTTTCAATGCAATATGTTAAATGTTATGTACATTATAATCTTGTTGATTAGATCTAATTAGGTGTTATATCTTTACATGACATATAGACATGGGGCCCATAATTAATTTTTCTAGTTGCTTCCTAGTTTCATGTGTGTTGTTTGAATTTGTGCCTAGTAGAAGACTTCCCAAGTAGGAATAATGAACTGCATCAAATCAACATTTTTTACTCTCATTGCATATAGGTTTAATTGGTTGAGTCATGCACTACTTCCAGACATTACAAAATATCAAGTAGGTCTTTCTACTCCAAGGAACTCAACAAGCAATTAAGACCTACAATCTTATCTTGTTTTCCTTTGTAATTATTGGTAAATGGTGGCAGTAGATAGTAGAAGTGAACAAATTAATAGTTTCTACTTGCATTATTATTGTAAGTGGCCTTTCAAAGAATTGTAACTAAGTATTTTCTAAGGGTACTGATGAAGGGGCACATGTGCATTATGAATATTGGGGAAGGTAGTAAACAAAACAAAAAATCGTTGGTTGATATGTGGACCTAAAGAGAGGTTGACATAAGGAGATGTTGGAAGTTCAATGGCCCCAAGAGTAGTAGTTTGAGAAGCTAATTGCAACCCCACAAGGCGGACCACCATCTTCAACACTAGCAATACAATTCAATGGACTTATTGACTCTAAGACAGAATCTAGTGTTCTATATGAATAGTGACGGTTCATAGCTTCTATGCCCTTGTGGTGTGATAGAATTGGAGGCTTAAGGATGCAAGATGGGACCTAGAAAAACAAGAGTTTGGAAATGTAGGGAATTGAAAGGATTCACCATTTTGCTGATGAGGAAATGCGTGTAATTTAAGCCCCACATTCATGAACCAAACATACCAATAATTCACCAATAATTCCACAAAGATGATCCCTAACATACTTGATTTGTTGCCATGTTACTTTTTGTTCCAAGGAACTCAACATCTCACAATGTGCAACTTCCTCTTGTTTCGACATTCTAACCCTAAACCTCAACATCTTATGTAACCATATATTACATTTTCAAAGTTAAAGCAAGGTCACACCCTCTTGGGCATCCAATTTCTTGGCAAAAGATCAAATATTAAAAATATTGCACAAAACATTTGACTGAGCTAGGTTAGGAATGTTGAACAACCATGTAAGGTTCATATAATAGTTTCAAAGAACTTGTTGCCCATAGGAGGGTGCATTCATAGTATAATGTACCAAGGATTGTGTTGATTGTCGTTAATTTCTACAAATTTCAACTTTGAAAAATCATTATAAAAGTTTGAAACAACAAAATGTAATTAGGTTTGTTGCACCATGTTTTATTATTAATGAAATTTCATCCGAAATTTTTTTTGTGTGATTCCCAATTGTTTTAATGGTCGTAAAGTAGTGGAAAGTCTATAGTTGAATATTGTTTTTCCTTTCATTCATCCTTAATCCTATGCTAAACTTAACCATTCATGCTCCAAAATTATAAAAGACCATATATGGATGAATTAAAGGGCCTACTATGAAAAAAATAAATAAAAGCATCCCCTGAATTGCCCTTAGTTGGTTTTGTTGTGTTTGCATTTAAACATGTTTATCACCTTCAAAAACATAAAATTATAAAAACTTCTTGAAAGACAAAATGTTTTTTGTTGTTTAAGGGAAGGCAAAGTTGCATTTTCATGAAAAGTGATACATAAAATTTAAGGTCATTTGTAAATTTGGGTTTATATATACAACACTGCATTAGGAAAATGTGAACATCTTTTTTGTTATTTGAACCTTCATCAAATGTTCTCAAATTTATTATGGGCTCTAATATACTTTATAAAGAAGGGCCACATGTGTTTATATTCTTAAGTGCACATGTATTTAATCCTTTTAATGGATGATGTTGATTTTGATTTTGAATGTCTTTAATGGTCAAAAAAGTTCAAAATTTGTTATCATGGTTTAAAACAAAATTATACATTTGACTATAATCTAGGTCCTCATGCAATTTTATTTTTTAATTATAATATGAGTCATGTTTGGTCTCAATATTAATATCCGAACCCAAACATTACATTTAAAATACGTTTTGATATTTAATAGACCAATACATGTAAGACATGTGTAAAATAAAGTACTTACCAAGGATCGCAAAATGCAGTCCTTAATAAGGACTTTGACCTTGGTTGTCATGGTTCCTTATATTATGAATGTACCCAAGAATATTAGGTTACAACCCCATAATAAAACCTACTCCATGATAAATGAATATGGAATACAAAGAAAAAAACCCAGTCCATTTCCAACCAAAGGCTCATGTAAATCACAAGATTCTACACATGAAAACATTTGTAAAACCCATCAATGTCAAAATTGCTATGCAAATACAAATTATAAAATTGAATTGTGCTTTAATCATATGGTTTTATTGCAAATAACTCTAGAACACCTTGTTCTATGATAATCAACCAAGGCATACACAAAATGTCATTCTACAATCAAAATTTCACCCTTGACTATTAAGCTTGTTTTACTTCAAAATGTTACCCATATGACATGTAGGCATACTAAAGTCCAAAACTTATAAAGTGTCAAATGATCCACTATAAGGTGTGAAATGGCCTACTTTCTGTCGATAAATCAAAAATTAAATCTATCGAATTCGTACACCTCCAAAGTTGCTTTGCTTGGTAGTTGGACTACTTACTTGCACGGATTGGGCACTAGCTTGTGTGCCAACATACCTACCTTTCTTCAATGCATAATCCACTAGTAGGCCCTCACCATCCTCCCTTTTTTTTTGGTGTGGGCTTCTTGATGTTTGTCATATGGGATGACCAACCCTATCATCATCCTCTTCAACGAAAGAAATCCTTGCCTTACCAAATGCCAAAATAAAGCCCAATTTCTCCTTTTGATGTTTGCCCTTTGATCATACACTCACTATAGAAGTATTATTGGTTTTGGGGTTCTATTCAACACTTTTCTACACAAGAAATGAGGACATTGATTTCTTGTAAAAAGATTGTTTAGAAATAAGCTTCATTGGAATTTCATCAACCTATTTTTTAGTTTAATGGCTATGTTTTTCTCAGGTTGGGAAGATCATCTACAAGTAATCCATTATATGCATGAATACTATTGATTTCAGTCCTAGTTTGGGAAGATGGTAGACTCACATTCATTGTACACAAACCCTATAATATGTTTGGTTAGATGTTATTTTTGTCCTTCACGCCCGATACATCATGTGTGTCCAAAGTGGAGGAAGGTGTTTTGCTTTGTGAAACTTGAGGATTTTTTTGTTTTGCCAAACATTCCTCCCAAAGCAATGACACATTCTTTTCTGGTTGTTTTTCCAAAGATTTTTCCCCGGGTGATTCAAGGGGCTCAATTTGTTCCTCCAAGCATTCATCTTGGGCAAACAGTCCTTTTAAATAAATGATGTCCATTTCCATCTCCAAGCACATCTCCCCAATAAAGTCTTCACATTTAATGTTTTTTTCCACTTATTGCTCCAAGCCATTCTTTGCAACCAATTTTTTTGGATTCATAAATAGCTTTGTAAGTTCATCGATTAACAAAGGAAATGTAGCAGAATCACCTATTCCTAAACCATTATTCCACAAGTAATACTCCAAGAAGGTTAACAACAAAAGATTGTGTTGAAAATTACATGCACCATCAAAAACATGTCTAGTTGTGGTATGTATAAATAGTGTTAACAACAAAAGAAAAATTTACAAACCTAAACCACCAATTGAACCAATTTCTACATGATCCCAAAGATGTTATAATAAGCATCTTACACTTCTTTAACCAACAAGACAAGTACATAATAGACATATTTCCAGTAGCCACATGTTCATTCAACTAACTACAAGTAGGCATGCCTGTTTATAACAAATAGCAAGTAGGCATGCAACATTTCATATCCCAAAATCATATTTTACCTCTTGGACATCTAATAGACAACCAACAACAAGTAGGCTATGAGTACACAACATACATACTCAATGTAACACCTAACTTTGGAATAACCACAAGTAGAACCATAGCCATAGTAAGAAGTAGCAAGTAAACATGAAACATCTACAAACACAAAATCATCCTTTCCAACTTGGTCATGTAGTGGATGACCAACACCAAGTAGGCAACAAGTGAATGCCCTAAACATAACCAAGTAGCACCTAGAATTGAAATAACCACAAGTAAACATAACCCACTTATAATAAGTGGCAAGTAGGCATGAAACACTTAGAAACAAAAAATCCATACTTAATGACTTGGGCAACTAGTAGATGGTTAACATGAAGTAGCCAACAAGTACTCAACATATACAACACGAGTAGCCACATAACATTGAAATGTTGACAAAGAGGTCGTTCCAAAATGTAACAAAGATAAGTATTCAACTTACCTTGCAAGTAGGTAATTGACATTGCACAAATAAGCATGTGTTAGTCAACTAGCAATTAGTACCTATGAACCAAAACTAACAACTAACAATTGGATTCCAATAGACACAACTTGATAAGATGTTAAAACTAGTGCAAAAACATAGCTCCAACTACATAGAGGCAATAAGCAATTGAATGTTAGCTAGAGAAAGTGAACATTAAAATCAACCCTAATAATCCAAATCAAGAAGCAAGGAGTCAACACACCACAAAGTAATAGAATAAGAATCACTTAATCACATGGGAACCATCATTAAAACCCAATTTCCTACCAACTAGATCAAACAAAAAAAATTGTAAGGAAACTTACTATTTGATGAAATTGAGCCTTGTATGCTCCTTGTGGTGTTGACAATACTACATCCCTTCTCTTGTTTAGGCCTCTTCAACAATAGACTCTTTTGCTAAAAACTAGAATTAACAATCCAATCATTAATTATGGGTTTCCCACAAGTAGGGTTCACACAATGGGTGGCTTTTGATTCTAAATGTAAAACTACACAAAATTAGTGATATGTACAACCACAAGACAACACCAAAATGTTGTTGCAAGCATAAAAACTTCAGCAAATAGGGCAGGCTTTAACAATGATGGCACTAGGACTTTTGACAAACATGGACTTAAGGTTTTTCAAAAGCAATGCAGTAGCTATGACATTGGTCCCATTGGACATAAGGTTTTTCAAAAGCAATGCAGTAGCTATGACATTGGTCCCATTGGACATAAGGTTTTTCAAAAGCAATG
>Ga0116231_10001698_pt1 | contig 45665 bp, 25 predicted proteins | sample S1TSphgellanicum_2_FD_89695 | JGI IMG/M metagenome (GOLD analysis project Ga0116231, IMG submission 89695) | Host-associated microbial communities from peat moss isolated from Minnesota, USA - S1T2_Fd - Sphagnum magellanicum MG | ecosystem: Host-associated > Plants > Peat moss > Unclassified... | reverse complement strand
CTCCCCTCCCCTCCCCACTATAATTTTGACAATTTTTTATTACTTGTCTAAGTTGTGAAGACAATCTACCTGCAATGATTTGCAGCTTCCGTGCCGCAATTTTTGGGCTCTCATTCATTGGATGAGAGGCAAAACAGACCATCCTCTCTCTCTCTCGTACATTTGAGGGAGGGAGGAAGCTCATGATCACAATAGCACAACAACATGGAATCAAGTAAGAGATCAATTGAAACATGAGCACTACTAATTGGGATTTTTTTTAAATTTTTTTTTGGGTAGGTACCTACTTTTGTGGATTAAAAATTTCATAAAATGGCATTGAAATTCAAGCAGAAGCAATAGAGTTATCCAGAAAGTCACCCTGTCTTTGGGCCCCTAGTTTGACACTCTTAACCATGTGTTTCATCCCAATTTGGTTGCCTAAAAGATTTGGTGAAAGTGAGGGTGAAATTGGGTACCATTTCATGAAACTTTGTATCAGCTCAGAAGAATGGGTGGAGAGGTCTTTAGTAATGTGCCAATGTCACATAGCTGGTGGCTACTTTGAAAAACCAACTCTTGGATCCCACATAATGTGTGTACCTAGCATGTGTCATCTTCCCTAAAATTACATGATTTTTGCACTCATGCAATTGTGAATGTGAACCAAGAGTATATTGGGTAATCTACTTTTTATGTGGAATGCATGTATGGGCAATAAATACTCTTGCAAGGAACAAAAATCATTACAAGAAATAGTTGGGCATGATGCTCCATTTTACTTCCATGCACTTACCACACCTTTCTATACAGTATAAGGAAGGTACTTAGAGCACTTGAGTCTTTGCATGTCCCAACAACTCCCTAGGTGACAAAATCACATAGGAATTCAATTTGCAAGACTTGCCACGAAATTTCACAAGTTCTTCCACATGTTTCTTGGCCCACATTCACCCGAACATTATTTAAAATAGCTTTTTTTTTCTTTTTTGCTTTTGGGGGGGGGGAGAAACACAAAAGTTAGGAGTTGGCAAAACCACACCATTCATGAAATAGCAATTTTTTTGTTGGATCTAAAGTTCATTGAAAGTTCTATCTTTTATTCTTATGATTATTATTATTATTATTAACATAAAAGGCAATAAATAGCTTGGGAAGGCCATCTTGCAAGTGCTATGAATATGGGCACAAATTCAAGTTATCACAAAAATTTCTTTATTGGTTTTCATCTATTTGTATCCACCATGGTTCACTATAACGTAGTTGACCCGAATCTTAACCTAAAAGTTAGAACTTAGAAGGTGTCACACTTCACCACGGGTTAATCAATCATCTAAAAGAATCTAAGGGATTTCAAAATTCCAGCGGGTAAGTACATACATGTGTGTACCAATGATGCTCCATAATTGGTGGTCTCTTAGGAAATAAATTGGGTCTCTCTACAATCGGTCCTTTAGAAAGTACGAATGAACCTTGAGGAAGAAAGAATGCTAAAAGGGAAGGGATCACTCACCCCAAGCAAAAGCATTGGACACTCGGTTTTAATTATGTAAGTCACACTTTTGCTTGTTGGCTTTTTTTTGCATTTGGAATCTGCACATTTATCAAACATTTTGACAATGCAACGCCATCACAACAAACACATGAGTCATAGGAATCAAAAAGGGGCGAGTGAGTGTGTGTATGTGGTGTGTGTGTGTGTGTGTGTGTGTCTCGGTCCCAGTGCAAAATTGCAAACAATTGACTTTCGTAAAGTGAAGTCATTGGGTCATATGTATGTATGTATGTATGTATGTTATGTATGTATGAAACAATTGGTTATAAAACACATTTTGACAATGAGATGTGATCACAATCATCATACTCATAGAAAGTGAGCTGAAAACGGTGTGAAGTCCAAAGTGCTGAATTGCAAACAATTGGGCGTTTTAGTAAAATCATTGGCTCCTCCAATTGACCCAATGGACGGTATTATTATTTTTCATCATCAATTCCCAGGTCATGGACTAGAATGACAATCAAAACATACATTTATTTGGACGAGTTGAATCGGATGATGATGTGATGAGACATGGATGTGACACGGATGAGACAATGCTTTGACCCTTTGCCTGTGTGGTTATGATGAGCGAGTACCCATCATCAGCAATTGAATGGAACTACTAGTAAAAGCCCGGGGGGAGGGGTGGTGTTTTGAGTTGATGTAAATACATTTGACAACATGGGTTGGTGCTCAAATTGGATCCACCATCTCTTCTTCTATCCATTTCCATTCGATTCCGAAAGCACAATCAAGAACCCAATCATGGGAAAAGTAGATGTACTAATTGAAGGGAATCAAATACTATAGTTTTATGAATATGTGACAAGTAGCTAGCTAGCTAGCTAGCTCGGCAATCATCTCTGATAATAAGGGGCCTTCCACTTATTGATACATGTGGGCTTCTTCTTCTTCCTTGTGTACTAGTGTGTTTGGGGGGTAGGGGGGAATCCAGGGAATTGCACGAGCTACATAAAAGTTGTGACCTAAAATGCTTGAGTACTACTAATTCACATTCCATTCATTACAACAGAACTACTCTCACAGACCCATTTGGCTCTTCTGATACACATATCTCCCTGCCCTCTTTTTGGTGTGTATCTTTTCAGTAACCAAAAGCCAAAAAACCAAAAGTATATACAGATCAAAAGTATAAGCAAAACCCTAATTTTCCAAACCCTAATTCCACTTGGGACAGGGGGAGGGGCCTCATACCTATGTACATATTTCAAAATATAAGTAAAAGTTTGCTGTTTGCAACCCTTTTCTTGTGGGAAGGGAGCAAATGGGTTGTGGGTTTTCAATTTTGTATGTTCTCGTGGTGGTCGTGGTGGTACCTAGAAACCTAAACCCTAAACCTATAATCTTACCTAAACATGTAGGACCTTAGTCGAGGGTTTTCATGCCAAAGATGGCTGCCTCAATGGCCATGTCCTTTAGTAGTATGCGTTTAACCAACCAGTGTTGTGCGGTTATTTGAATTAACAAAGAACTGTGAGTTTCAGTTTTTTTTGAAATCTAGAGAACCGTTGATGTTTGAAATCCTTTTTGGAAAAAAAATTGAGAACTGTGGTTATATATATATATATATATATCAGAATTGGGTTTTTGTCTTTTTTTCTGAGAACCATGGTTATGAATCTTACCAACCACCTTGATAACCGTCAGGGGTCTGTTCCTGTTTCTAATAACCACCCGACTTTGCAAATAGTGCAGCTAATCAAAATGGCGTATTCCGCCACATAAGTAAGTTGTCATTGGACAAGCCAAGGAGGGTGGGCTTAATGACAGGGCACTTGGCACAATGTGGCACAAATGGCATGTTCCCTGGTGTTAAAGGTCAGGGAACTACCGGGGAACAACTGGGGGAACAAGGCAGAATCTGCACAATCAAAGAGTCTTCTAATGTACTTAAGGAGATGGCCCTTGCTTTAACCTAAGTATTAGGTTAATATACTTAGGTTAATACTTAGGTTAAAGGAGTTCCCCATGACCCCTGATGGAGTCATGGGGAAGCATGCTAGCAAATTCAACAACTAATTAATAATTTATTAGAAAAATAAATTTAACACTTTTTTGAGAAATTATGAAGTGCAATTACGTTAAACTGAATTTTAAAAATAAATAAAAATACACGTTCATAATTTCTTAGTGTATGTGCCGGATTCTAGGCTAACTAATTAGGATTTACACTTAGATAGGGTAAAAACTATTAGCAATGCAATGCACGCACTTAAGACAATAACAATATATATATCTTGTGCTTTTTTCTAATCAAATATAATTCGTTCACCAAAAACCACAATGTTTTATTTATTTGATTGATTGCTATTTTCGGTTTCTTTAGTTTGTTTCTGTGAACTTCACAATCAAACAAAAATGTTATACCCATTTTCATGATTGGAAAGTTCTCATCTTTTTTGGAGATGAATGTGCATATATTACTGACTATATGATATGCCAGGGTTGATTGAGCTTTACTAATGTGAGAAAAGTATGCACAATTTTGCATAATTAGTATTCATCGTGGATAATAACATCATGAACACGAATGGTAACAAATGTGTACATCGATTAACTTAACATATAGATATCAATCGCCGTATCACCATTCACCTTTGCAAAACATGTACTAATCGGTGTCCCAAAAAGAGTTTGATCGAATTTTTAAAAAAATAGTGGTTGGTTTTACTCCCCATTCAAGCCAAGCAACTCACTCATTCTCAACAATTCATACCCACACATTACATTTCATTTCAATCAATTCATTCATCAATGGGAAGAAGACACTTCAAAAAAATCATCGCATTTTGATTGATCTGCCAATTTGGACTTTTGAGTTTCCATAAAAAAGAACAGGGTTGTTGCACATTCTGCAAAATCTGTAGATTTTTTTCTGTTGTACAACTAACTAGCTAAAAGTCACAACATTGATCCAAGAGCTGAGAGTTACAATATAATTACTTGAAAGAGCAACAATTGAGCGAGCGAGCGAGCGAGTAAGCAGCCCTAAGTTTGAATATGTAGCTGTTGGGTCCCTCAAATTTATTAGATAAATTTGTGTTTTTCATTGTGAAGCATTGTAGTGAAGCTTCCATATAGTATTACTTGGTCATCACTCCCTCCCTACAAGAATTTTGCACCCTTCAGTCTGTTTACAACAATTTGCAGAGATCACAGAAATTGCACAATGTATATCAATATGATTACTACACCTGAGAGTGCACAACAGGAAGTGATAAGAGTTAAGGATATGGCTCCTCCTGCTCATGGTTTCTGTAAAGTCATGAAGGTTTACAGAAAAAACACCTTTAGGGAAATTGGGTAGCTGTCCAGCCATTGCTCTCTGAGAATTGGATTCTTCACCAGGACAGTGCAGCAATAGATATCTGCAACAAAACCAAAAACATCATGCATGCCATGTGTGCTACACCACAGATGACATAGCTTCATCACATTCACAGAGATAATAATACTACGGCATGTAAAGCATTTACAACATATTAGAACTGCCTTGGAAACCCAACATGGGCAAGATCAAGCTTTGCTTGATTTGAGCATTTTCAAATAGCAAGCTTGAATCTGATTCAATTCTGCAACAGCAACATAGTCTAGAAGACCCTCGCATTGTTCCAGGGCATCATTGCCCAATTTTGTAAAAGCTTTGCACTCACATGCACATCAACTACTACCATCACCTTATTATCTATCACACTGCCACCAAATCATCACCCTGATTTGTTGATGATTCTCACATGTTAGCGCTATGAGTGCACTGGTGTTCACACTTGGAATCAAGGGTAGAGTATCAGAGGCTGATAAGGCAGGAACTTGTCTGCACTCCAGACCTTCTTCTTTGGTGCAGTTTCTCTGACAACCACAGCCTCTACTTAGATTTGAATCCACAGAGAGTGAGGATGAATGATTCCTGAACATAATTGTGAAAAAATTGACCTAATTTAGTACCTTTTGTTGTCTTTCAAATATGCATCAATTGATGATTTGTTTCCATCAATCAAAATTGCTACCTCTTCATAATTCTGACTCCAAGATGTGCAAAATATTAAGAGTTCTGAACTGCATATGATCATTGCCTAGCTCGGTTTCTTTTCAGTAACATGAAATACTTACAAACTTGGCTGATTTGAGCTCAAACATTCAACATAAATGTCCGTAACACCCATCTCATAGATTTGTAGCCCTGCACACAATCTGAATGCACTCTGAGCCACAAGACACCAACCCAAACATGTCTAACCCCCATTCTTGCAGGCCATGTGTTGGTGTCAAAAACACATTCAAAAACTTAGAAGAAAGGGAAACCCTAAAACCTAATTCCTTAAAAAAAAACCCTAAACCCAGGTTTGAAAAACCCTAAACCTTAAAACCCTAGAAACCCTAAGTCCTTAATGGCAATTGTGATATTTCAGTGGATTTAGAGAACAAAATCAATATTTGATTTTTGGAAAGTTTTTGAAAACCTTCCCATTCATGTTATTTATTGACAAGTTGGGCTTTGATTTGGTGACATGAAAGTTTATGTTGTGATTGGAATGTGTGAGGTTTTTATCATGAACAACCACATGAGAATCAAGATTGTTAGTATTGCAAGGATTCAAGGTTTTGTAAAACATATGATCTATGTTATAATTAACGTATTAGTTCTCATCTACAAGCAAATTCTTTTCTTTAAATGTGAATATTAAGTAGTTCTAAAACATCAACGTCAATTTCAACCAAAAAAAAAGTGTCAATCCAAAATTTTCTTGGAAGTTCAGCAACTTTTGTTATGTGACTTGGAATGGAGTGACTTTTCAACATAGATTTCCCCATTCGTACATGATGGTTTCATTCATATCCACAAGTTCAATTCATATCAAACTTTTACGTTTACTAGCTAACATCACATTTCATTTTATAATTACGAACAGTGTATATAAAAAGTAGCATTGATATATGTGAACTATTACAAAAGGTATGACAATGAAAGGTTCCACATAAGAAATAGTTTAAATCTCAAAGACATTAACTACCACTTGTTGTTCATGATGAAAACCTCACATACTTCATTCATAACATGAACTTCACCTAGACATTGTTATCCCAAACCAAGACCTATGTATCATTTAATACTTTTGAATAGAAGACATTAACCACCACTTGTGGTTGTTGATGGTGAAAACCTCGCAAACTCCAATCATAATATGAACTTCACTTGGATATTGTTATCCCAAATCAAGACTTATGTTTCATTCAATACTTTTGAATGTAAGGTCTTCCAAAAATTGCCTACAATCAAATTTGAAAGGTTATTAAAAAGATGAAATGATTATTCATGGCTTCCATAATTAGGATGGCAATTAAGTTCCTAACATTAGAGTTGTCTTTTTTTTCATTATTTCATTATTTGTAAATTATGTTATCAATTAAACTTCTTCATTCAAAGTTTAAAATCTTCCCCTTATTTATTTCCCTCATCTCTTTAACCAAGCACAGGTCAATTAAAAAAATGTTTATTAAAAAAATCATATGATGGATACACCTCAAGTTATCACACAAATTGAAAGTCTAAGAAGAAAACATAAACAAAAATAACTTGACAATTATTCAACGAGGAAACAAATAAACCATAAAAACATTGTAAAAACATGATTTTTGCAAGTGAAGTAGTTTCAAAAGTCAACCCATACATTTTAAGAACTTATGAAACAATAGATTTGAAGGTTCCAAAGGTGAAAACATTGAAGGTGAATTTTTTTTGTGAAACAAATCTCAAGTGGATTTGAACACAACTCTTGGAAAAGAACCTTTGTCGTTTGAAAAAGAATTAATTGAACTCTCCATTTTAGTGAGAAAGATAATTTTAACCTTTAAATCTTCAAACGCATAATACCATTTATGGATTACACCAATTTTGTATTGTTTAAAGCAATCAAACCCACATACTTATAGCATACAAATTTTATAATACTTGCATATCAGGGATTAGAAAAATTTGCAAGAAATATCATTATAAGTTGAAGCCACCAATGCCCATACATGAATGATTTAGAATGCTAGGACTATTGAATTTGTTTAAATAAATAAAGAAAATAAATGTATGATGTTAAAACTTATTAAACAAATTATTTACAAGCTTTTTTTACCAAAAACAACAATTTAACATAATTAGACAAGCATTAAACATAATTTGGTGTTTGAAAAAATTGGGCTTTTATGTCAAAAGTGAAAATTAGATAAAATGCAATGGGATATATACCAATCCATTACCTAAAATCTAATAATGTAATGTGAATGAAAAATTATTTACTAAGACTTATAATCAAGAAGATGTTTCAACTATTCAATCATATGGAAAGACTCCTTTGAAAATATATTGTAATCACATTTTAACTAGACATATATGTATTATGAAAGTAAAAAGAAATTTATGAACTAATGAAAAGTTCATAAAAAGAAAGAAATTGATGCAAAATATTATATTTTGTAAAACCTTTTAAATTGGTTTTTGAATCCATTTGGATATTTCTTTATAACAAGGAGAATTCAAAGGATTGAGAAAAAAGATAGATAGTTTAACACTAAATCTTAAAGGGATTAAAAACTTAATGTCTCAAATGTTGTAGCTCAAGGATTGTCAAATGTTATCAAATAATATTATAATGTAAGTTGCAACAAAAACCTTGTGAATTTGGGGCACATGCCTTGATTTTGTTGAAAATCTAAAACATTACAACAACATTCCATGTGCAATGGTTGATTTGTATTTCATATGTCAAAAACTTTCAATATGGTTTTATTTTGAAATGATTAACTTGAGTATGCATATGATGTACTTATTTATTATGCAAAAATACCAAATTAAAATACCTATGGACTTATAAAATGGATCAAATGAATTGTGGAGCCAAATAAAAAAATATTTTATATAGATTTCAAAATAGTCTGTTATTCCTTTTTTTTTCTTTTTTTTTCCGCAGTGTTAAAAATTTGAGTATTGTCATAAGTCTATATCATTATGGAAAATTCAAAAGTTATTCATTTTATGTTAGGTTTGTGCACACATTTATAAAATAATTTTAATATAGTTAGGTGCTAGTAGTAGATAAAATAATTACTTAGATTGAATGGATTGAATATTGTTCATCTCTTTGGTCATTCCAAGGTTCAAAAAAATACAAAAGAAATGGACTAAATAGGTATGAATGTTTTTTTGCCACATAGTGAGCCACCTCAGCTTGCATTCACCTAGTTTGATCAACATTGTCAATCTCATTTATTATGTCATTACCTTTTCTTTTTTTTTGTCATTCAGATTGCAGAAAATGCATGGGGGTGGGGGAGGGGGAGGGTGTGCTATAAATGGGTGTTTTGGATTTGATTTTTTCCCCTTAAACTTTTTATAATTCTTTTCTTTAGGGTAAGGTCTAAGATGAGGGCATTACTACACAAGATTGATAGTTAAGTGCACACCCAATTTTGATAATGTTTTCCTTGGATGAAAGCTTAGTATTCGTTATAATGAAAAATGGCCCATAGATAAGATCAAACAATATAGATGTAGAATCAATGGTTGAAAGAAACTTGTATGTCTATATGAACTCACCTCACAAATAGTGGGAGCCATACAATGTGTAAGAACCCTTTTTCAAATGCAATATACCCTTCTTATTCTGGAGGTAAATTACACAAGGTAGACATTCTTCCATTTTACATTACAAAATTTTCCAAGTATGAAATTGAAAGGTTACTTTTCAAACAAAAAGTGGATAGGGTCAAACATAAAATACAAGATATATTGAGAAGCTAGGTTTATTTCTAGGAACAAATAAATGCTTTGAGCAATTAAAAAGATGATCAAATATATGTGCAAAGGAAAATGCAATATTGAGTGAAATTATACCTAGTTAATGAGGTGATTTGTTGCAAAAATGGAATGATTTGAATGAGCTTGGAAAAGAAATTGAATTCAATAGTACACCCAATATTTTTCCATTAGTAAGTTTTGAAGCTTCTCAAGGGACAATTGGGTACTCAAAAGGGAAACAATGTTCGTAGCATGGGTTGATGGACTATGGGAGGGGAATATATGTGAGATCTTCAAGGACATGATTGAAAACATCATCAAACATTTTGGGGATAGTTTTGGTGCTTTGAAAACACAAGTGCACACAAATTGGAAAGATTATGGAAATGTTTTTTATTGAAAACATCAATGTCATGTTTACATATAACCATGGTATGAGTATAACCGAATTTATTATTTTAAATAATGGCATGATATAAGTAGGGACAAGATCAACAATTATTGAACATGAATATTGGTATTAATATGTGTAAAATCCATTATATTTTTACATGTATTTCATTCTAACTTTCAAGTTGATTATAACAAATAACAATTTCAAGAAAAATAAATAAAAATGATTAGTAAGGTCCATGGGATCAACCACAAACTTCTTGATTCAAAGGATCATGATTTAAAACACATTGTTGTATATTTTCAAATAATAACATGTTGAATATATGACTATCATTATTTTTAAAATGTAAATTCCAACCTTGTTATTATTACACAATATAATATTTGGGATTGTGTGTATTGTGGGTTGAATTGGACTTGGCTTTAAATGTAACTAACATTTAATGTTTTTTCAAAAACACCCATTATAAAATTTTTGTAAATTTGGAAAACTTGTCTAACAATCACATTAGAGGATTTTATCACGAAAAAAAAATTTGGAACCCAAACCAATATTCATGTCAAAAACTAGGAATTAAACAATTTTGATTTACATTAATGTTGTGTAGCTCTTCTTTTCATTACAAGAAAACGTGACTTTTTAGAAGGTCCAACTTGATTAAAATGTCCACATTGACCAATGGGGATGGTCATTTTGACTAAAGGTTTAGGGCATGAAAGACACACATTACTTTTGACTAAAACATTTGATTAAAGTGACTTTTTTGACCATGTGACAAACCAAACGTGTCAAAAAGGCTAGAAGTTCATCAAAATGACAACATCACAAATTTAAAAGCTTCATGGGTTCATTCCAAATCCATGCGAAATCTATTATTTAGTACGTTTGTATTGTTTAAACACAAATGTTGTGCATTATTTAAACATGAAAATTGTGTGCACAATTTTGTGTGTAAACAACATAAATAGACATCAACATTTGTGTTTAAATAATACAAATAAGCATATGACATTCATGTCTAAACAATGTGCACAACATTGATGTTCAAATAATATGAATAGATGAATAACATTTGTGTCTATTGCATACAAACCTATGAAAAGTAGATTTTGCATGAATATTATTGCCAAATCATAACCCATGAAGTTTGTGATGAAAGCTTAGTCAAATTGACCATAGTTAATCACCATTGTGATTTATAATTAGTCAAATTGACCATTTTGATTTGACACTCAATAAATCAACCATAGTAATTTGGTTATTTAACCTATAAGTTTATTTTGCATATGGTACATACCAATTTAAGTTCATAACTAATAAACCTTAAATTAGGCATATTATATCTAATAACTATTTATAAAGTTTAATAGGTTATTTACATGTTACCTTCAAGCACATGTAGGTATTTAAATTTAATACATTAATTAGTTAATAATTGATAGTTAATATTCAATAATTTATGATTATAATTTTATATAATTAATAAGTCACCAAATAAATGTCATTTAATAACTATAATTAATTTATCCATCAATTTGTTAATTGATTGATTATTCTTATTGAATTATCAATTTTATCTAATGTTTTGGCTAATACTTGATAGTAATTTATAATAATGAATAGTAGTCAATATATAATTATAAATAATTATTAAATCATAATGGATAATCAATAATGATGAATTAATATTAAATTTAAAATAATCATTAATTAATAATTAATAGGAAAAAATCAATTATCGATTGTTGATATTATTTATTTATTTATAATTCATAATAATTAATCAATCATTTTAAATGATTTTTATTAATTACCTATAGGTAACCTATCCTACTAATTAGGTTAGTAGTTTAAGCCACCTAGGCCTACTAGGTTGGTAGCCTAAGCCTAGACCTACTTAATAGGCTAGGCTACCTACCTAGTATGCATAGGCTAGGTTATTAATAGGCTATTAGGTACCTACATAGCCTACTAAATAACATAGGCATAAATACCTTACTAGATATGTTTAAACATAGACTTAGTAGGTACCTATAAGGCTTAGTAAACTATAACCTACATGTTACCTAAATACGTGCATTTATTAATAGGTACCTCCTACCTACCTAGGTTAACCAACCTATAACCGACCTATTTATGTAAGTAGTGTCAAAAAATTCAAATTCATTTAGTACAATATGCATATTGAAAAACATTCCTAGAAGTTGCTTACAATATGTTGGTCCAAAATAATGTTCATTGCAAATATGTTGTCCAAGAAAATCACCTTATGGGATAATGGTGCAACGTTTAAAGACTTGGTTCCTCAATGTGGAGGTGAGGAATTCAAGTCCCCACATTTGCAACCTAGGCTACCTTGGTTATATAAGTGACCTAATTAGGTAGTCTAGGTTACAAAAGCTATTAGACCACCTAGCCTAGGCTATTTGGTTTAGTAAAAGTGGTTTTGTCTCACCTAAGTGGCCAAGCTAAGTGGCTTAACTTAGGCCTAGGACATAAGGTTGGTAGGTAGACAAATAAATAAAATTAGTGTGAACCCTGTGCATAATGCACATGTGTGTTATTTCAACAATGTTTGGTTTTTTAAAAAAAAAATTCTTTTCAAACAACTGTCTGTGGCCTGGGTGCCGTTCTCGGGAGACGGGCTGATTGCCTCCGGGGCCTTGTCTGGTCTGGTCTAGGGTAGGGTGGTAGGTACCTAGGATGATCCCATGGCTTTAACAGGCTCTATGACCTAGGCTAGTAGGTACCTACTACCTACCCTACAAATAACGGTGCGGTGAAATCACTGTCCATCCGAAATCACTGTCACAGACAAATAGACTGACAGACAAACTTGCTGAATTAATATATTAGATTTTGGCATTAATTATTAGGTTTATTAATTAGGTAGGTAGGTAGGTAAAAAGGGTAAAATAGATAGGGTAATCATTTAATTTATTAATATTTTCATATTAATTTTCAATAAAATGATTTAAATTATATATATATTTGGTCATTGCTCAAATTATATTATTGTCATGGTGGTTCAATAAAAACCCAATCAAAAAAACCAACCAACCAAAAAGACTTAGTCGAAATAATTGAGTCCAAATTGATTTGTCCAAAATATATATATTTGGTCGTTACTCAAATTATATTATTATCATGGTGGTTCAATAAAAACCCAATCAAAAAAACCAACCAACCAAAAAGACTTAGTCGAAATAATTGAGTCCAAATTGATTTGTCCAAAATGGCACCTTGGTTAAATTGGACATGGGTGCAAAAAACCCATATGGGGGGTTTTTTTGACCAAAATTCTCGGTCAAAAAAATCATGATTTTTTGTGGTGATTTTAAGAAAACCTTGGGTTTTAATTTTGAAATTTTCATTTTTTTTAATGTTCTTTAGGTGTGAGTTTGAGTTTGGTTTTTCCGATTTCGAAACCCTTTTAGTCCAATATTGACATTTTTTCAAATTCAAGAACCATTCAAACTATTTTAAGTTTTAACTAGTGTTGGGTGGGTATGAGAAATCTGATGAGAATTAGTCAAAATTTTAGGTCAATTCTCACCAGTAAAACCACCAAATATGATGCAAAGCGATATTTGGGCTAATATTTAACTTGCAAGATCTCATTGGGATGAGAATTGGCCCCTTGAGACCCTCTTTTTTTATATAAATTTTAAAGCATGTGTTCTTCATTATGTGTTTGAGTTGTGTTAGCTTATGCTCAATGTTTTGTAGCTTGAACTTTGAGCTTTACTTTTGTTGGGCCTAGACTATTGCATTGGAACCAACTTTTGGAAATTTTACATTAGATGAATTGGTTTCTTTGGTGAAAATGTGTAAACTGTTTAGATTGGAACAGATTGTTTTGGTGTTCAAAATGTGGACACAATAAGTAGATGTACAACATCTTATCAATTGGTAAGGCCAACGTGTTTGTGATCCCTTGTTTTTTTATGTTTCATTGTTCTTCTTTTTTATAGCTTGAAAGCTCTTGTTCTTGCTCAGCTCTTCATTTTCTTGGTTGGTTCCTTGCATTATTGTTTAGCTCTTCACATCATTGTTCAATTCTTCACATGTTGTTTGATTCCTTGTGTTGCTACTCAACCCCTTGTGTTCTTATTGGGCTCCTCACATTGTTGTTTGTTTCTTCATATGTTGTTCGACTATTTGCATTGTTATTTAACCCTTCACATTATAACTCAATTGTTTCAAATTGTTCAACTCTTCCACATTGGTGCTTGACTCCAACCCATGTTGTTGTTTTAAGGTACCTTTTTCACTTAGTTTCCATGTTGATTGGTTCTTCATGTTGTGACTTAGCTCTTCACATCGATCTAGTATTACCCCCCACCTTCTTTGTGCAAGCTCAAGAACAAGGATGTTGAAAGCATTGGATTGGAGTTCCATATTTTGGAGAAGCTTCATTTTTCATTGTTTTAAATAAACATTATAATTATTTCCATTTGCTTTTGGGTTTTTTGTCTTTTTTTAAAAAAATTTGTTTATTTCATTTATTTTCATGTTCAAAGGCAATTCAATTTAATTTTAGTTTTTTTTCATTTTTTATTCAACATGGCAACACTTTATCATAGTAAATATGTTTGTTCTTAATATGATTTTTTTTTCATTCGCACACATTTTTTTACATTGCATTGCCTTTTCATTTTGCATGCTCATTTTTACATGATGAAAAGAGGAGGGTGAAGTGAATTGTCTTGATTTTGTAAATGTTTTGAGTTCTATTTGGTAGGCTTTAAATAGTTAAATCAAATTGCAAGTTAAAAATTAAAACCACACTTTGGAGAACAGACTTTTGCTTCATTTTTTCCACTTTTATTAAACAACAATCTTGCCAAAAATGGAGCAATCATGTGAAATTGAAAATAAAATAACAATTGAAAATGAAACAAATGAATTTTTCCATGAAAAGGTTTAATTTCATCTTACAAAACACATGGTATAACAACTTTCAACATACATGTGAATGCAAACCATGCCATTATTATAAAAACATTTGAGGAGGAAGTCAATAGTCCTTTCAAAAAAACTATTCAAAAGCAACTAACAAAAAAAAGGCCTATCTTGTTTGGAGGTCAAACACCAAATTTTTTTGTTGCAAAACATCCTTGAGAAAAAATTATGATGTGTAGCAAATATAATTTTTGCAAGATTTAAGCCTAAGTTTGATTATCAAAAATCACTTGCCAATACAACCTGTGCACAATATTTGATTCAAGCGTCTAGCCTTACATTTATGTTTTCAAGAAAACAATTTTTTCAAATCTAGATGTTACCTATCTTGGTGTAAAAAATGAAACAAGAATTTATGTTCTACCCAAATTAGCAAAATAAAATATTACAATAGCAAGTTTTGATTTTTAGATGTCTCAAGGTGCATATGACATTTTTATTTTTGTGATAAAAAGTTTAAAGGTTAAAACTAGCAACCAAAACATGGCAATATTGGTTTGTTTGAAGTAAAAAGAAATATTAGTCAAGCTTCGGTAATAGATTTAATAGAATTTCCAGATGAATATGGGTTGAGGAATAAATTTCTTTCTTATGTAAAGGTTGAGGGGTCAAATTTGAATGTTATAACAACTACCTTAAAATTTGTTTTAATTTGTTAGTGTTTGGGTTTGGAGGAAAACTTTCACAATACTTGTTTTGACCATACATGTTTTAAAGACTATCAATATGTGACAATAGATGGAAGAATGTGCTGAAATTTCAAGTATGCTTTTATTAAATATGTTCAATTAAATTTGCAAATACGTATAACTTGGCTTAAAAATATGGAAAAAACAACAAGAATGGAGTAAAGCTTGTGATGATTATGGTACCCATCGAATAAAATTAAACATTCTAATTAAGACAAGGTAGAATCATTTTTTCTTAAATTCATTTTCATAATCATTTTTACAATCATTTTTTGAATATAAATTGTAATTGAAAATGTTAACATTGAATGTTAAACTTTGTTTAAAATTTTGTTGACAAAATGATTAATATGTTCCAAGACATTTTGTAATTCCATAATGTTATTAACCTTTGTTACAACAAATAGACTATTGTCAGAATTAATGGAAGAATGCCTCCTCTTCTTACATGGCACATTTTTCAAATGATTGTGGATTACCTTTCTCTGGTTACAAATACTTATGATTGTAATTAGTTTTGAGGCCATTGGTTGCTAAATGATGCATTGTATTTGTAATAATAATGTGTTTGAAACTAAGAGAAGAAGCTAAAATCCTACTAACCTTAATCAATTTGATAAAAGATGGTTATAGGGTTGTTTTTGAAATTTTGTCTTTGTTGGTTTGTAACATTAAAAAAAAGGCTTTTGGAGTGTTGATGTCTTTCCTTTCATTCCTAAGGAAATATGAAAGCACAAAACACAATCTTATTTTTCTATGTTACCTTATATTTAAAAGCCTTTGCTTAATTTTATTTTTTTTGGTTGTAAAAAAGGTGTGACTATTGTTGCAGAATATGATAGGAGATCTTTATATGATCCAATGTTTATGAAATGCCATCATCATTTACCTCTTATGTCAAAATTTTAGGTTGATTGTGCAAACAAAGTAGTTGATGAATGTTTTTAATCAACAATTAGCACAATGTCAAACTAGTGAAAGAGCTTGTGAATATAAATTTTTTTATTTTCAAATGATACCAAGTTAATATTAAGGATACCAAATGTCTTCTCCAATGGTGGGAGAAACATGAACCATGTTTCTTACTATTGGTTTTCTGGCCCACCAAATATTAGGCATCACGTAAGATCACAAATTGAAACTAAAAGGATTTCTTTTCAAATTAACATATTAACAAATTAAAAAAGATGTCATTTAAAAAAATTATTAATTCATTAAAGTTGATATTTTTCAACATAAATTGGCTTAATGATCTTAAGGTTGGTTGTAAATCACCTTTTTATTTGGTAGAGTTAATCACATTAGAATTTAAGCAATTATAGGAATTAAAAGGTTCCCTTGAATGGGATGAAGTTGTGAACATGTGAAATGTTGGAAGGAAAAAAAAAAAATGTTATTTTTACCGTCTTGGATAATTATAAATAAATAAAAGCTAAAAATAATTGAACTTTTGATAATTAGCTTGTGAGAATTGATTGCCCTTAAATTTGTAAGTACCAACATTTAAAGAAGTTTAATTGATTTATTTTTTTCAAAATTTTGATACCCGAGCTAATTCTCTTTAATCATGAAAAAAATATAAAACCAACTCAATTTTAAAAACTTGTGTGAAGTCCAAAACCAACAATTTTCACACAAAAATGAAAATTACCCAACATTGGTTTTAACTAATGTTGTGCAATTATTTGAATTTATAAAAAGCTATTGATTCTAATATTCAAATTATTTAAGGATTGGAAAAACGTTGGTTCTAACTTTTTGAAAAAATATTAGTCATTAAAATTTTCAATTATTTCAAAAACCTTACAAATTTGAAAGTTTTCATGAATGAATTAATAATGAAGAGGTAGTGTCAAAGTTGATTATTTGTTTTCAAGCAAAATTTTGGATTTTCTTTTTTCTTCTTCTTGAATAAATTAGTCTTGTATGAAATATAAAAGGATGAAAGTTCTTCAATGAATCTTTATTTGCATTCAACTTGCTTACTAACTTCAAAGTTTTAATATTGGGTTTGGTTATTGGCATATTATTAGTCTTGGCTTGACCACAACTCCCAAAAATGAAAGAAATTCAAACAAGAAGCAAAATATACAAGAATGCCCACCTCAATCATTATTGCCATGATTACATTACAAAAAGTGCAAATAATTAGTTTTTTTTAAGTGTAAAAAAATGCAAATAATCAATTTCCCTGAAGTGTAAAAAGGGCCATTTTCATTGTTAAAAATGGGATCTTACATTGGTAGCCATAAAATGTCCATATCTAAGTATGATTTCTTGTTGGGTAATGGGTGGGACAATAAGGAATAAAATGAACATTTTTTGGGCCTAGAATTTGAGAGTTTTGACTAATGTTGGGTGGGTCAAGGTCAATGTTGTGCATGTAAATTCTACAATGATTTACATTTACATGCCAATTTTTTTACACTTACATTTCATGTTGTATATATTTTGGGATTTACATTTACACTTGCATAATATGAATGTATATATATTTAAAAATACCCTTACACACATGTAAATTCCTTTGGCATGTAAGTGTAAATCACAATGCAATACTCTTATGAGGGTATTGCACTACCATTGTCCTTGGAGATTTGATTCGCAAAAAATGAGAATATTGCATTTCATACTTTTCATCAACTTTTGTGGGTTTTTTAAACAAAAATATAAGACCATCACGAAAGCAAGATGATAAGAGGGAGCTTACTTGAAACAAGTCATTGATGAAGCTTGCAACAATCACTAAGAATTACAAGATGACCATGATGCCATCACTTAAACCAAACCCACAAAACTTGCAAATGAAAAGGAATAACATGAAACATGTCATTGTTGGAGCTTTCAACAATGCAAAGAATTATAAGATATTAATAACAACACCAATTACACTTGTAAACAACCTCTAAACAAATGGGAATAATTTTGGGAGAGCTCATAAAATCACAATGAAAAAAGATTTGCAAGATATTATTTCTCCATATCTAACCTTTTCTTTTCTCCTACCTATCTCCCTGTTCTTTCCTCATGCCTACCATTTGCCCCTTTGTCCCTTTCTTTTTCTTTTTTCTTGGTTGAACCAATTCCATTACCACAGTTGTTATTTTTTTTAAATAATAATAATAAATATAATATTGCATATGTTATTGTGTGTAAAATTGTATACACATATGTGTTTTAAAAAAATGTACACAACACTTATCTTGTTTTACACAAGGTGAAATAGCCTTACATAACTTTACATGTACACTTACACTTACTTGATGTGTATATCAAAAATCATATACATGCACAACATTGGTCAGAACCTTTGGTTTGTTTAGTAAAAACCAAACCAAAACAAGGACTAATTTTCAAGATCGGAACTAAAACAAAATTTGATTATTTTTAGGGTGTAGGCATGGTCAAGTAGACAAAAAATGTTCCTTATCACAAAAAATTACAAGTAGACACAGAAAAAAATTCACGAATTGAAGGAAGGAATATTATTTTACTCAATGATTAATATGAAGATAAATTTTCACTTTAATATTATAACTTTGAAAAATGAACATTTTCATGTAGATTTAAATGGATTTTACAAAATTGCATCTATTTACAGGTAGTGTCCGATCTTACAGAATGGGTTGCAAGTAGATGAAATATTGAATGTTTTCTACCTTCAAGTTATGAAAGCCTTAAAAAATACTTGTGTACTATAAAATTATGCATGTTATAATCATAATACATAAAAATTTTAGTGTAAAAGTAGGTTTGAACACCAAATTGACCCAACATTATAACAAAAGGTGTCCCTGTATGCCAAGTGATTTTATTGGATTTTGAATGAATTCACTGGTTGTAATGAACAGGGACCAATGAAGAAGTAGTGTTCATTGGTTTAATGAATGGGGACTAGTGAACTGCACCCACATTTTGTAATAGTACAATAAGGTTCAAATTTACTTCTCACCTTATTTATGATACCAAAGTTTTTCAAATTTTGTATTCAACTTACCATAAACTAAATGAAGGGCCGTGTTTTTCCATATTTCTACTTACACAAGTTTTTAATCTACTTTCATGTGTTTATATCAAAAAAATTGTCACTTTTAAATTGCATTTTGGGCAGACTACTTTTTTTGTCTACTTGACCATGCTTACACCCTTTATTTATGTGTGGAACCAGAACTAAAACCAAAACTTGTCTTTGAAAAATAAAGCGACTAGACTTGGAATTAACCATCAATTCATGTTTTTCTATTAAGAACCAAACTAGACCTAATTTTGACCTAATCCAAAATTGGAACCAAAGGTTCTTCATTAAAGTAAAAAGTCACCCAACAATGGTCTCTTTCTTTAGCAAACATAGATGATAGTTAGTTGCCATTTGCTATGCTTCATGTAGAAAGTAGCTCACTTAAGAGTGAGGATCTTTTACAAGATCAACCATTGATTTATACATGTAACTAATTAGCAACTAGTTATTAGTGAGTTAATCAAACTTAATCGATGCACACATAACCCTACTAGGATGTGTTCTCATGGATGAAAGTAGGGATGAAAGTAGGTAGCTGTGTAAGGGGTAGCATGACTGTTTCCAACACTAAAACCTCTTACAAGTGACAAAATTTTCTGGTCATTACCCTAGTACCTTGGCCAATTCGACACTAACTATATTATTTTCAGAAATGTTGAAATTTTCAAAAATTATTTCTTCCAAATCAAAAAATATTGTGAAGGATAATAGTGAATATTTAGGAATATTCCATTTGTTGAAATGAAATGTTCAAAATTAATTAATTATTCGACGGACAGGTGTTGAAATGGCCAAGGTACTACGGTATTATGGTCAATACTGGCACATCAAATGAGCTACATGGGTGGTCTCTTCAGATTCTTGGTTAGCTAATTGCAAGTTTTTTTTCTTGAAGATAAAAGAGTTTTCTTGAAGCTGCTGGTTCTTTACCAGTTCTTTCATGAAAAGCACTAGTTCTTCGAGGTTTTTGAAATAACTGAAATGGGCAGTTCTTTGATCCTGATTTCTTTTTCCAGAAAACCAGAATTGACAGTTCTCTGATTCTGAAATATTAAAAAACCAGAATGCCAGTTCTGTGATTCTGAAATATTCAAAAACTGGAACCAGCAGTTCTTTATAAATTCAGACAAACGCACAACACTGCTCTAAACTCTGAATCACCACCAAAAAAGCTCAAATTTGTCCCCAGTCTCAAGCTCTTCTGATGCACTTCCCAAGCTCTTTCTGTGGTCAATACATGCTGGTTTAGCTCAGTAAAATGGTCTTGGCCCAGAAGTTTTGCAGAGTTTGCTGAGGCTTGTAAAAGGCACAGCAAAGCAACACCTACTAGAGAAGAGAGTGTAATAAATATGATTTGGGTGCTGCTCCATGTTTCTGATTGTTGAATCATAATGATTGGTCCAGGTGGTTAGCTATTAGAAGTCTCTCATCTATTTGCAGTCCCAGTTTTAGTTTTATGGGTGGAGTTGGAAAAAAGTGAATAACTAAACTTGGTTGTGAGAAATATTTTTGCATCGTCACATACTTAGCACCACTGGAGATGCTCTAAGGATGACTTAATCTTGCATCCCAGTATGATATATAATCAAAAGCACTACAACTGCAATTAACAAGTGAATTTACCTACTGTCAAAGATGAGGTGCTGTCCAACTAGTTCTCAAAATGCTTCTCTGTGATGGTCTTTGCAAAGTTAACGAATTTCAGTTGCAAGAAGGCCAATTCACCATCAAGGCACGAATCTAATAGGCAGGCATTTTTTATGTTTTTAGCAGGGTTCTTAGCAGAGTTCTTACACTTCATCAGGTTCCTCAGCAGTTCTAAATTTCGTGCATTAAGGCCCTCAGACAGGGCTGTAACTAGGATTCAGAATCTGCCCACGGCTCTGCCTTGGGCACACTCCTTATTCCAGTAACGCCCCTGTCTTCAGGCCTTACCTACCACATAATTTGCTCTGGAAGGCCTTTCAAGGAGGTAAATCTCTTGGTAAAGCAAATTGAAGTCATTTGTTTTTGCCACATTGATTGACATTACAAAGACTCGGTGAAAGAGAATCCAAATGACAGAATGGAATGCACACAAATCTTTGATGTCTTATTATGAGGCTCAGGGGTTTTGTCCTGAGTAAAGACACTTGTGGATTGTAGAGATATGAAACAAAGGAAACCTTCTAATTATTCATAAGGCATTTCCCAACTTTCAAAAAGCAACCTACTTTTTGGATTGAAGGGAAAGGATCACATAGGTGAGGGGTCTACGGAGGTAGATTGTGTCATTTTCATGATCACATTATGTGACATAATCTTCTAATGATGATCATGCATTCATAATAGGGACCAAAATGTGTGTAATGACCATGAAGTTCTTCAAAAAATTGTTGAATCTGCCACCCCAGAGCATAATGTCACATGGAATAGTCTCACCCTTGCCCATTATGTTGCACACGTTGCCTAGCTCACCCTAATGGGTGTGTGCCATATGCCTTACCATAGTACATTGAAGCCATAGCCTTTACGAATGCAGCAGCATTTTCATCAAGAAATGGATGCATGATGTGGAATTTGAAACTCTGGAACCAACATGTGACTGTGCAGCTGGAAGCTCTGTTAAAACTCAAGACTAGACTAGAAATTCACCCTTATATGAAGGATATATAACAATGGACAGCTGAAGGGCTGAAGAAGGATGGAACAGTGAGTGACCATGTACTACTGCAGTACTCCAAAGCTGCATCAACTACTTGCAAATGCTGAAACTACAGCTCTTCTTCTCTTAGTTGTCCATATCCATACTAGTGCAGTACTCCAAAGCTGCACCAACTACTTGCAGATGCTGAAACTGCAGCTCTAGACTAGATGTCCATATCCAAAACAAGCCCACCTTCAAACCTCCACATCTGGTATTGACAATGTGGTGAATGCTTGGAGATCTTTCTTAGCATGCTATAAAAGCCCTATCCAAACAAACAGGCTAAGTTTGTTCCAGTCTTGAAGTCCCTAAATCTGAGATACAAAGAGATGAAGGTATAGCAGATGGGTAAACTAATACAGTCTGATTTTGTATGGACATGTTGAACCCCACCTCCCCAATGTTCCTGTAGCAAAGCAAGATTGAGTACAAACACTACTACAAAATGTGGGTGTAATTTAATAATCCCTACTCACAAGATTAGTGAATTTATTGCTTCTCCACTAGTCCCAGTTCATTACAACTAATGAATTCACTCAAAATCTAGTGAAATCACTGACATAAAAGGATCACTACGACTAATGAATTCATTCAAAATCTAGTGAAATCACTGACATAAAAGGACACCTTTTGTTATAGTGAAAAACACAAAAAGTATAATTGGGCATTGGCCCATACATGCAAATATCGCTCCATTCAAAACCTGAAAATATAACACTTGTAATACCGTAGTTGAATATCATGTTTGTGTAGCTCTCTGCTCAATAATTACTTAACTTTGAGGATTTTCATTTTGACAAAAAATGTATATATTTTTCAAATATTCCAAAAGATGCTAAATCATTTTCCTTCACAAATTCATTTCTTTTTGAAAATGATTTTTTGAAAATTTGAACAAGTTTTAGAAAAATATATTATTATTCTTTGGGTGAACTTGATATTCCCTCTTGGGTATGGAAATTTTTGTATGTTTATAGTTTTGAACATACCAAATTTCTCTACTCATAGACTAGGCTGTAATTCCTTTCTTTCAAATCACAAGTCAGGAAATCATTTCGAGCACAAATCATTTGTGATATAACCCTTCTGATTGCATGCATGCATGTTTCCCAAAAGTCGATTAGTGTTGTTAATATTAATGTTGGTAAAAGGAAATGATTGGCCTTATGGGTCGACGATAAGGCTTGGTTTTTAAGGAGAACTGCATTTTTGGGTCAAAACCCAATGTTGTTCTATTTCTCAATTTCAAAAGGAACTTTCAATCATGGTTTTAATTTCATTTTATTTTTATTTTTAATTTGTAGAATGGTCCTTAGATTCTGTCTTTAGATTGGTTTTGTGATCTTTAAAATCTTTTATAATTCATGTCATTTTCACAAAGAATTTAGAGTCAGTCTTGTTCAAGATTAGGTCCAGTTTCATCTTCATTACAAATAGTTAAACAAAAACAATTTGGTATAATATTAGTTTAGGCTAGAGTGAACCAGCCCCCATGATTGCACCAATTGGCCCTTCTGTCCATAGGATGGGTTGGATGATTCGTCTCTTTTTCATTCACCTCTTTAACTTACGTTAACCAACATTCTACCACAGTCAATCTTTTTTGGTTGCTCACCTTTGACCATTTTTTTTTTCATTGCCAAATTTTTCCCAACCCTGACCTCCATACTACCCACCCACCTAGCTACTATACTGACCTAAATCTTAGCCCTACCTACTAACTAATAATTAATCCTTTACTTACCTTGGCAAAACTCTTATCTCCTCTTGGCTAAACCAATATTTCTTCTTGGCTAAACTTATAATTTTTCTTGACTAAATTTCTATCTCTTGGCAAAACCTATACATTTTATTGGCTAAATTTCTATGTCTTGGTTAAACCTATATATTTTACTGGCTAACTTTTATTTCTTTGCTAAACTTATATTTTTTCTTGACTAAACTTCTATTTCTTGGTTAAACTTATATATCTTACTACAATAAACTTTCTCTAAACTAATATTGTGTAAACTAATATTCTCTCTAAACTAATATGCGGGCACAAGCCCATGGCGGGCCTCATACTTAATCTAATAATTCTCCATAAATTGATATTCAATATTTTTTTCCGGTCCCATAGCATTTTATAAAGTAATACATCATACATATGGCACCAAAAAAGCGAAGGTGGGTATTCTGAGAGTACCCAGAGTGCAGCTTTCCACAACCTCACTTTCTGCCAAGATTTCTACCACTCATGTCATATGATCTTCTACGTGCTTTGATCCTCCACCAAGCTCCACAAGGTTTTGTTACCTTCCCCAATGATCCATGACCTTCTACTAACCTCTATAACCTTCCATGTTACTCTGGCAGGTTCCGAAATGATTTTTATTACCCCCCATATAATTTGTGTAAACTAATATCCTCCATAAACTAATATCTTCCAGCCGATCCCAAGGATATTAGTTTAGAAAGAATTTACTATAGCTAATTTCTATTTTTTGCCTAAACTTATATTTCTTATTGGCTAAACTTATATCTCTTGGTTAAACTTATATTTCTTGGCTATATTATTTTTTCTTGGCTAAACTTATATATTTTATTGACTAAACTCCTCTCTTTTGGCAAAACTTATATCTTTTGGCTAAATCTATATTCTTTTTGGTTAAACTTATATTTCTTCACTAAACTTATATCCCTTGGCAAAACCTATATATCTTCTTAGTCAAAATTATTTCTCTTAGTTAAACCTATATTTTTTCTTGGTTAAATTTGTATGTTTTGGCTAAACCTATATTTCTTCTTAGCTAAACTTCTATTTCTTGGCAAACTCTATATATCTATTGGTTAAACTTCTACCTAATTCCTACTCCAAAAATTAACCAAAAAGTAGATACATCTTTTAGTAATGCCATTTTAATTATTTGCAAAACATCTACTTGTTGGCAAAACCTACCTATCTAGATGTCATTATACCTACCTATGCACTTGCAAATTATGGACTTCAATTGAAAAAATTATAACGTAAAATGTGGGTATTGCAATTGCGAATTTGTTTTTGATGGTAGTTTTTTACATCCACTTTGGACCATTTAATGCAAGATGTACTTAGTTTAATTAAGGAAAAGGCTTGATAAATATAAAGTTAAAAAAACATCAAACATTTATGAATATTTGCACAATTTTTAATATTAATCAAAATCAATCCTAGGTTGGATTTTGGGGCGGAAAATTGGCCAAATTTTCACATACAAATACTTGCAACAAGATGCATTTTATTTCTTTTGAAGGTGAACGGAGAAAGTCTCAAGTTGAAATGACCACACTAAAGGTAAAAAAATAAACTCTTATTTCATTCATTTAATTTTTTCTTTTCATTCTGTTTCAATTTTAATTCATCACTTTCTTTTAAAAGATTATTTTGTATGGCATTTGTATATGTTTATATAGTTATTAATTTTTATGATATTTACCATTAAAAAGTTTTAGGTTTATATATAATTTTTTGGGTAATTAGTTTTTAACTCTAAGGTTAATGCTTCAATTCATTAAAAAATTTAATTGATTAACTTTAAAATTCAAAACATAGTTATTATAAATGTTTTTTTGTATTCCATTTGTAGTTTTGTTTGTATAATCATCAGGTTGAAAACATTTATCATTAGGATTATTTAGGATTTTAAGTTTAAGGCTTAATGAAATGTGTGTTGATTTATTTAGGTTGTGTTTTCAAATCAAGATACAACTCCTTTGAATGTGATATCATCCTTTAACATCAACAGTATGATATTTTTTCTTAATCATTTTCTTATTTTTTAAAAATTGTTTTGTTTATAATTTAAGGAAATCAATTTCCCTAGATGGTTTTAATATGGTCATCAAATTCCACTAAGAATGTTCCATGTTTAATATATGGATTTAACATTTTGGCCTACCATAAATAGTGTGGATTTAGGGTCATGATTCCAATATTACATTTTGTCACCCATATATAGTGTGCATCTTTAAATTATTATGTAAGTATTACATTTCCCTTTCCCATATATAATGTGGATTATGGTCATAATTTGGGTATTGCACTTTGCCCCCACATATAGTGTGCATCTTTAAATTATCATGTAGGTATTGCATTTTTCCCCCATATACAGTGTGCATCTTTAAATTATCATGTAAGTATTGCATTTAAGGCTCCCACATATAGCATGGATTAAGGTCATAATGTGGGTATTGCATTTTTCCCCCATATATAATGTGCATCTGTAAAAAATCATGTAGGTATTGCATTTAAGGTTTCCACATATAGTGTGGATTAGGGTCATAATGTGGGTATTGCATTTTTCCCCCATATACGATGTGTGTCTTTAAATTGTCATGTAGGTATTGCATTTATTTTTTCCATAAATAATGTAGTTAGTTAACTATCATGTGGGTATTACATTTAGATTATCCATAGATAATAAGGATTCAAAATTTACAATTATGGCCATAAACCGTATCATATGTTTTCCATATTTAACATTTAGGGTATTATGTGTATGATTATATAGGGTTTAGATGAGGGATACAAATTAAGTACTTAAAACATGTTGCATTAGTATTGATTATGACAATTAACATGTAATTCAAGATATTACAAATATAAAGTTTTGGACATCAATATCAATTTATTGTTTTTTCTTGTACAATCAGCTTAAAACATAGTTTCAAATATGAGTCGTGTTTCAAAATTTCAATATATTGAGATTCAAAACCCAAAGAAGTCACCCTTTAACAACATGGACTTGGTGTGGAAAAAAAATGTTTGACATGGAGGGGCACATATAATCGAGGTTAAGTGTGTATACATCCCACATGCATGAATCTTGAAATTTCTAATTGGTTAACAAAGCCATGAAGGCTCCTTGATGGAATGGAACATTTATAAGTGGGTACCTTCACAAGAAAATGTAAAAATGCTAAGAATCCAAAACCACCTCGACCATATTTGGTGTGATGTTCTTTTATTCACTTTTGTTATATGGAACTTGTTTTTTAACCTCATATTGTACCAAATTTTAGGTCTTAAATTGATTTCACATTTTGTAGGTATGCATGTGGATATGGGTCGAAAGATAATTGAGGAAACCCAAATCACCATTGATCCATTAAACGGGGTTGTTTAGCTCAATTTTTGATTAGGCGATTGTAGACATGACTTGAGGTGGCAAAGATAATCTTCTACCATCAACCTCATATGCGAATTAATGGTGAGCTTGCACATGGCAAACATGACCTTGATTCCATTGCGTGACCATCTTTTTTTGCCCCATAAATGTCACAAGCCTTCAAGGATCACATTTGGAACCAATTGGGTTTAGGTTACACCATCGAACAAATATATGATAAGCATAAAGCAATATGGTGGGCTAAAATCAATGCAAAAGAAGCGATGACAAGGGATGATTTCATTAGACAACAAGACATTGCTTACTTGGATCGCAAACACACAAAAAAAAATTAACGTTTACATTAAAATTTGGTCATTTCCCTTCGCACATGGGCATTTAGTCATCCAAATGATGTGTTTTATTTTCAAGATGCAAGTGAGGATAATGGGATTCATGTCCCATTCACAATAGGGATACAAACCCCATCTCAATTGCAAGCCATGGTTTTGTTAGGTGATAATGGGGCAATCTCAATGGATGCCACCTTTGGCACAAATGATGTGAAATTTCATTTGTTCACATTGATGGTGTTTGATGCACATCACATTGGAGTGCTGGTTGCATGGATCATTACAAGCTGCCAAACATGCGATGATTTGGTGGAATGGTTAACTCCTTTGAAAACAAGGCTTTTAAGGAAGAACCTTAAATGAAAATCTTCATGTTTCATTGTTGATAATGTTCCACAAGAATTACGAACATTGTAGTGAGTTTTATTTTCATTCTACCTTTTTTTGAGCTTTTATGTACATATAGCCATTTCAAAATTTCATCCCACATTTTCCATTTTAAATAATGTTATTAGTTGAAATGATAATAAATTGGTATTTTACGCATGGTTAGGATTGTGTGGGGCTACAATCAAGTGCTCATTTACCTTTGGGCATGGCACGTTTTAAATGTTTGGTGCTTACATTCGATGGAAAAAATCAAAGACGATGAAGTGCGATGTGCAATATTGGATGACCTTCACACCATCATGTACATGCCCATTGAACCAAATGAAAGCATTGAAGCCTTCATGACTCATGGGAGAAACAACATCATTGAAAGTTTCACCCAACATTTACTTAATGATTCATGGATTCGATATTTTTGGACTAATTATTTCCAAGTTAGTACGTGAATTAACTCTCAATCCATTATTGTTGTTGCACCATGTTGTGCATAACCTAAAATATTCACTCTTTAAATTAAGGTAAAAGCACTAATGGTGGACTTAGCAATCTCATGTGGGTGCTAAATGCAATACCCACATTAAACCTTTAATCCACACTATATGTGGGAGCATTAAATGCAATACCTACATGACAATTTAAAAATGCACACTATATGTGGGGGCAAAGTGCAATACCTACATGATAATTTAAAAATGCACACTATATGTGGGGGCAAAGTGCAATATCCACATTATGACCTTAATCCACATAATATGTGGGAGCCTTAAATGTAATATCTACATAACAATTGAAAGATGCACACTGTATATGGGGGAAAAATGCAATACCCACATTATGATCCTAATCCATATTATATATGGTAGAAAGAAATGCAATTCCTACATGATAATTTATGGATGCACATTGTATTTTGTTGTAGATTTATGGATGGTGGGGTTTCAATGAGTGCCACATTCAAACTGGGACACACAAGCATCAATTGAGTCTTACCATGGGGCATTGAAACGTTGGTTCTCTTTGGAAACAAAAGGACTTCAGGGTCGACGAATTGATTGATTAGTGTGGAGATTCACGACAACAGTTGCAAAACATTGCATGCACACAACTGAAATGAAGAAACGCAGGTTCATAAGAAATAAGGTTGTGGAACGCATTGTGAAAACAAGTGTTGAGAAGGCCACATTAATCTCTCACACCAATGTCACCCATGGGATAGATGATTCAAACGAAATTGGCCATGCATGGATGGTACGAAGCCAACAACATCCGAATATGACATATAAGGTCCCACTTCCTTTCACTAAGTATGCTTGTTGCACGTGTGAATGGGCCTTACGTGGAAACCTGTGTATACATCAAGTTGCCATTTTTCTTACATGTACCGATCTCATTAAAGAAAATATCATTCAATATTGTGGGACATGGTATGGATCTAATCGTGGAGGTTTTGCTGCAATGTTTACGGACCCTACCTATTTACACATTTATGACAATGAAGAGGCCGATGAAAATCACTCTGAAAAACCATGGGTTGTTGATATGTGTGAGCTTATGAAACTGGATGATACCTCCCCCAATGTGGAAAAAGAGAAAGATCACAACCAACCTTTAAGTTCATCCACTTCCACGGAAAAAACATTTGTTTAAATGGGTGACATAATGCAAAAAATCATCAATGAAGTCAAAGAAGCTGGGGTTCAATTCATAGACCACACCACATCATTGTTACATGTTATTGCAATAGATGTACGAGGTATTTGCCTTTCCAGGGTGAATGAAGTCATGCATCTCGACATGGTATTTCATTGTGTCAATGATGGACTTAGTAATTCAGTGCATCAGATGAAGGATTGGCATGAGATGATGTTAGAACATGGAAATATTTGTAAGAAGAGGGCTCATGAGTAAAAAAAACACAAATTTGTTTATACCTATCTCCCATTTTAATTTTCCATTACTAAAATGTGCATCATATTACAATTGTGTCAAAGAATAGATTATTTATGTGTTAATGTGTTGATTTTTGTATCAATGAACATATAGGGTTTGAAAGTTAAAGTTACATTATTAAGGCTATATAACACATATTTTCTAAAACTCCCAAACAAAAATATTTCTTTCAAACATTATATAGAGGTGGGTATTGCAAGTCAATTGTATAATAATCACTAGGTCAATATGCGGGTAATGCTTACCCATCTTGTTTCTTGTGGCATTTAATTGATATTACAAGGTTTAGGGTATATCATAGTTAAAGGTTAACAAGCACTAACACAAGTGTTGCATATATTTTCATATCTTTCATGGGTATTGATTATGTTAGATGAAGGTATTGCAAATTCCCTACTCCTTCTAGAGGGGGATTTGACCACTTAATGTGGGTATTGTCCTACCTTTTTCATTAGAATGATGATTTGCTTTAGTTATAAATATAATTTGGATATTTCTTATTCCATTCGGTCCATTAAATGTAAGTATTACATTTGGTGAACAAAATCCCCTTAAGTAAACCTAAATTATGAGAGACTAAGTTTTTGCAATACATGCATAATAAATTTGGTGAGGGTACACAATATAAATTTATGTAGGTATAATGATAAGCTTACTATGGTAAATTGGTAATATTACATTATAGTAATAAAGGCAAAATTACGTTAATGATCACCTTAACATTCACTACAAACAATGTAGGTATTGCATTTAGTAAACAAGATGATCTTACATAACCTTAGATGATGAGGGAATAGGTTTTGCATTATGAAATCAAGGGGGGTTACATAACATAGATTTACCTAGGTATTGCAGTTTGGGATTTAACATAGGGTGATAAGGTATAGTATTACAAATTGAAAACTTTAGCCCTCATCATGTAGACATTACAACCTAATGCATGCATAGGTTTGAATTTGAAAAATTAAGGAAACCTATATAATGAACCTTAAAATGTTGAGTTAAAACCTTTGTATGTAACCAAAAATCCTTACATTGACCTTAAATTAAATAAACACAAAAAAAATTGGTTGCATAACTTTAATGGTGGAATTTAACGATTTTTTTAGAACTAAGTGTTAGACCTAATTTTGGAATTATTTTTGCATAACCCTAAATTGTGTATAGACTATCAACTTATGTTTTAGACCTAATTTGGGGGGGGACCCCAACTAGTGGGAAGGTTTTTTTATCATTCATACCTTTGTCATGGAATCACCTTCATTTTCCTCTCTTTTAATGAAAAAATAAAATAAAAATAAGAACCTCGTTAGATATATGTGTGTATGTGAATACATAAATTCACTTTAAAAATATTCCATGAAAATAATAAAAATGTTAGGAAAAAGGTTACTTTAAAATAATCAATGATAAAAAGTTGGGCTTAATTTCCCTAAACCTAATGTTCCCCCTATTTATTTGAAACATATATTAGGCAAAATTTTAGATTAGGGTAATGGAACATGAACATGAGTTGGTTGATATGTGGGTATTGCAATTTGAAATGCTTTATGGAAAACCCAACCATAAACAAAAGAAGATCAAAAGTTTGCAATACCTGCATAGACAAACCAATTTATGCACCAAGGGATCCTTTCATGAAAATGGGCATTGTAATTATATAAAAATATTAAATTAAATTTTTTGTTAAGGTTATTGTGCGAGTATTTCATGATAAGGATAATGAAGGTATTGCTTAAATGCTTTAGCATGGCCACAAAATTGATTAACCCTATTAGATGAAGGTATTGTTCAATTGGTTTATAGTAAATGTAATCCATTCATAATGGATGAGGGTATTGTGTGCAACATGGCATAAGATTAACCCAAAATCTACAAATCCCAAAATTAGAAGTCAAAATTAAAAGAAGTGGATTGATACAAAAATGTTCAAGTAACCACATTATAAAAAGGATGGTGACAAAAATATATCATGCTAAGTTAATCTATAATGGTTTGATACAAAATGGTGCATATGTGCATTAAAGCTAAATCTATAATTATTCATCCAAAGAGGATGAACTAGAAGGAATGCCCATACTGGTGCAATACTTTGTTGTAGCTTCTACAACTTTTGTTGCATGATGATGAGTAAATAGTTAGTGATGCTCAAGTGTAAGTCAAATTTCATTTGCAACAAAAGCCTCCTTTATGTGCCCTAAAGCTTAACACAAGAATACAAAAAAACAAATTACATTCCAATGTTAAGATGCAAATAATGTTTTTAAAAAATATATAAATATGGAAATATACAACCCATGAATGATTTCAGAATCATGATACTTGGATATTGCATCCATTTCTTTGATTCGGTTGTGTTTATTGGACTCCAATGTCCAATTCTAAGCGCCCCATGCAACTTTCAAAGGCTTTGCATAAGCTACTCTGCTTGCTTGAATTGTTTTAACAAGATTCTCGTCCTTTTCAAGGCACGCCCATGCACTTTGTGGGCTGAATCTTACCCCCATGCTAGAATCCCAATGATGCCCAATAAGATCTCGGAGGTTAAAAGTACCAACAAAGGCCATTTAACCTGTTCCATTTATTACACTTGGGTTTGGAGTTCATCCCATTTTAATTCTGCTTTCTTTTTCACTCTATCGAGAGCCTTCTTTTCATTCTACTTTTGCCTTGCATGTGGGTTGTTCAAAATTCGAACGTTTATAACATGGTGATTTTGTTGCCTTGGTCCCCCAACATGAGTAGAAGTATGGACATATTTGCCTACCTCATGCAGAGCCCGTGTTTGTTGTCCATCTAAATGTTGATGAAGTAACCATTTACCTGCATAAACATCAATGCATCCATTGATTTTGCACTTCCACCTTGACCCTTCGTGCACCCACCATTGCATGATTTGGTGGTACTTTTACTTGATCACTTTCATGTGAAGCCACCAAAGCCCCTACAACAACATTCAAAATCAAACCAATAAATAATCCTTAAGAATGATGAAAGTATTGCAAACAAGCTAACAATAAAAACCTTACAAAATATGAAGGTATTGTAAATAGACCAATAAAAAAACCCTACACAATATGAAGGTATTGCAAATAAACTAGCAAGAGAACTTTAAAAATATGAAGGTATTACAAACTAGCAAATAAAGACTAAATACAAGGAGGGCATTGCAAATAGGCTAGCAATTAAAACCTTCAAACAATGAGGATATTGCTTGGAAAAAATTGGGCAAAAAAATACCCCATCTCCATTTTCAAATAGAGAATGAAAATGGGGTTTAGGGTTTGGATTGGGATTTTTTATTTGTAATGTCTTGCACTCTTTTAAACCCTATCATGTGAAATGTATCATCCATCACAACAAATTTATTTTTTAAAAAAAGAATGGGATTAAAGTTTACCTTCAAAAGTAGGAATATAGATGATAATTCTTTGTTCCACTTCAGTTTCCTCTTCATTTGTTACAACATTCACTTGCCGATTATTGGTAATCACCTTTCCTTGGCATTTAAGTTTATTCCGAGGATGTGCCATCCTACAACAAAAGCACTCAAATCCTTAAAAAATTATCAATCCAAAAAAGAAAAACAAAAGTTTGAATCTACCCAACAATAGCAATTACCACCACTACCCAAGAACTTCAAACTCCCTTAAATAAACAATTGCAAACAACATATAAAAAGGGATAGTAACTTATTTTTTCCAACTTGCTGCAACTTTTTTATACAAAAACAACAACTTGAAATAATAAGAATTGTAAATTTAAATGTTCCCAATATCAATAATAATAAATATTGTTCATTATATTTAAAGGTTTAAAAGCCCTATACTTTAAAAGTTTTATTTTTTATCAAAATTAATTAATATAGTCTAATTATAAAATTTAATTATTGTAACTATATTTTCATTAATTGATATAAAAATCATAAAGTTATATTATTAAATTTATTTTATTATAATTATTTGGCTATATTGATTAATTATTTGCATGAATTCATTATAAATTTATTTTTATAATTGAAATTTTATTAATAATTACATTAAATATTGGGCATGACATGTGGTGCCTTTGTGTACAACAACTAAAAAAAAGAGCAAAAGACGGTGATGAACCCAGATCTCAGTTCATCATCGTCTTTTGCACTTGAGGAAAAAGATCAAGAGACAACAATGAGCCAATATGAACCACCACCCTTTTTCAAAATAAAATAAAGGAGTTTCTCCTATTTGAAAAAATCAAATTCAGAGTAGAACACTACCTAAAGACTCTCTTTGCCCTTTTGGTCCTACATCACCTGGTGAAGTTTATGCTTTTACTGAAAGCCACCAAAAGATGTGCCACAGATAACACCTATCCTCCTAGGATTCTCAAGAATTTCCATAACAAGTCATATGAAAATAAACAAAAATTTTCAAAGATCACCATAACATAACGGGCAAATATATTTTGCAAGTCAGAGTAGAAAAATGAGATAGGAACAGTCCAAGTAGAACATTGTGACCTTGTGTAAGCAATGTAGGAACTCAAGGCAATGTGGCCTCACCACAAAGCAGTAATTACAATGAGAACACATGAGGCAACATGGCCTCATCACATGCTAGTATTTTTGAATAAAGCTCAAGGCCTCCTCAAAAACAAAAGTGAATTGTTTAATGTATTGCATGCACCCATTTACAAAGCCATTAGTTGAAGTATTTTCAAAATCTCTAAAAATTTGAAAATTTGTTAATTGTATTGTGCCCATTTACAAATTGAATAAAATGAATTTCCAACACACACAAGAAACTCCAACCAGCATCATTGGTGTGGTTCTTTTGGCCATGAGCATGTTCAAATGTTATATACTTCATTGCCCTTTTCTTCCTTACCTTTGCATTTGTCAGGGGGTGGTGACATCCCCACATACAGGAAGGTATAGTAATGATGCATCTATTGGTGATGTAACTAGTGAGCTCACACTTGAGAAAAAACCCAGGAGATGACAATGAGTTGGGAGCCTCCTAGCTCATCGTCATCTTTTGCATTTGAAGAAAAAAACCAAGAGACAATGATGAGCCTCTAGGCTCATCATCATTTTTTACATTTAAGAAAAAAACTAAAAAATGACGACAAGCCTTTCAGCTCACCATCATTTGTTACACTTCAGAAAAAAAACAAAGAATTGACAACAAGCCAAGGAGGCTCGCCATCATTTGCTACACATGAAAAAAAAAAACAAATGACGACAAGTCAAGGAGGCTCGCTATCATTTGCTACATCTAGAAAAAAAAACAAATAGATGAGGACGAGCCTTGTGGTTCGTCGTCATCTTCTACACCTGAGAAAAAAAATTAAAAAATGAACAAGACTGAAAAAGAAGCAAAGGAAAAAAAAAGGTTGATGCACTAGTTATCTTTTGGAGGAATGTTTTCTGCAACATCACTTCAGCAATGTCTTTTGCAACACCATTTCAACACCGCTTTTACAGTATCGTCTTCTGCAACATTACTTCAACATTGCCTTTACAACATTGTTTTTTATAGCATCACTTCAACATCACTTATATAGCATTGTCTTTTGTAGCATCATTTCTATTCTTGAGTGGCGACAAGGTTTAAGGGTTTTTGGTGGGGTAGAGGTAGGTAGTTGGGGTTTAAAATGCTTGGGTAATCGAATAGATTTTTTTAATGGGTAGCCTTGAAGTAAGTGAGGGGAAAAAAAAATAAAATTGACCCAACCTCAATGCCTACAGCAGATCCAATAATTGGGACGAACTTGAGTTCATCCCAAACGAAACTGGTGTAATCATGGGGCTAGGTCAATCCGGCCACTAATACACAGTTGTTCAAAATAGAGGTTGTGTAATATTAGTTATGTGCAATCAATAAATGCAATAACTTGCCTAAAATGTAAGCCCAATCTTATATATATATTTCATAAAGTTATATTTATTTATGTAGAAAACTTGAATTTATATAAAATGGGGTAGCACCCCTAGTTTAGGTTATAATTCAATTATGAAAAGAGATCAATTACTTGTTTAGGTTTCAAGGATAATTCCTAAAAACAAATTCAAAAGAAAATTTTCACCCAAAAAAACATTAAAGTCATGTTAGTTTTTTTTTGTTGCTTAGTTTAATCGCAAATCAATGTGCAATGATCGAAATATTTAGCAATCAAAATAGGTTTGATTATCGACAAATTGTGGTGATCGAACATCATTTTGGTCATCATAAGGTTTAAGGCAACTCAAGGGTTGAAGTTTTAATTGCCCTCCAACTTACCTTGGGTAGTTCAATATGGGCTATGACCTAGGTTCACCCTAGGTTGACCCAGGTTTATTTTATTTTGACATGATGCTAGGCAACATTAGCATTCAAATAAACATTTTTCATCTTAACAAATGTTTGGACGTTGTGACAATCTTGGTTTTTGTTGTAACTACTATTGTGTTGTTGTTATGCACAAAGAGGAAAACAACAATGTTGTTCCATTGAGCCTCACTATTGTGTTGTTACAAGAAGATGAAGTGGCATGGGTGTTAATGTAATGTGTTTCTACTATAATATGCTTCAAATGTCAAAGTAAAGACCTTCTAACCTAATAAGTATTTCATTTTTTTTCTTTTTTTTATCCCCTCATTATCTTCCATTCCAAAAGTTCACCACAATCAAACCAACTTCAAAATCTTGTTTTCTCTTTCACAACCTCTCAAACTCTAGGGTACTAGGACCCAATCAAGGTTCAAACTCCCCAAGATATTATGAACAAGAAAATCAATAATTATGAAATTTTCAAGAAAATTGGGGACAATTGCTTTTAAGCTTTTTAAGCTTAACAAAAACACACAAAGAAAGTAATGCAAGAAAACAAAAAGATCAAGAAAATTGAACAAATTTTCTCCAATCTTTTTCTCCTCCAAACAAAATAAATAAATGTAAAGAGAAACAAGAAAATTAAGAAACACAAAGAAATCAAAATAAAATCCTTTGTGAACTTTTCAAGCTCAACAAACCAAATAAGAAAATGCCGCATGCATATTTCGCCATGATGCAACAAACTACACAAATTTACATTTATAATTCTCATGCAATTGACATAACAAAAACTAAAACAAAATTTCATAATGCAAGGGAATTGCACAAAAACAAAATAAACCATAAGACTTGCCATAAATATTAAACCTATGCAAGCTTCATGTTGTAGCTCTAGTTTCCTTGCTTCATGAAAATCAAGAACACAAGACAAAACTAATTTGTAATTAGAATTCACATTAATTGAAAAAAAAAACAAACTAAATTTTCAATTTCATAATTCACACAACTTTCACAAATCAAAAAATTAAACCAAAACCATGGTATTTGTTACAAATCACAGTTTATGCAAAACATAGACTAATTTTTTGATATATGGCATATTTTTTAAGTCCAAGACTTTACTCACTCCAAACAAGAAAATCTAAGCCTCACATGTATCAACAAAAACACAAAACGTGAGAACACATACATGAAGATAGGTAACAACAAAATATTCAACTTCATGAAGATGAATATCCTTACCTTTCCAACCTCCAAGAAGGTAATACCCAAAACAAATTTCTTTTTAACCTATTCACATTGGGGTTCACCATTTGCTTTAACAATTTTTATTTATTGAAACTATTTTTCATTTTCATTTTTTTATCCCCTTTGCGTTTAATTTCTTTTTTTAGAATTCCATTCATCATTGTTGGAACATACACCATCATTTCTTGACACATTTCACTATCCTTTTCCTTTAATTTTTTTCTTCATTCTTTTTTTGATTGCTGGGATGCATGAATTCCCACTTACCCATGTGCTAAATCTTTAAATCTTTATTTCATTTGACTTCGTCCTTCTAAAGTTTTGTTTAATACATCCAAACATTAAGTTTTATCACAAAACCAATAACTTTCAAACTTGGTTGAACTTATAATCTCCCAATTGATTTTACAATGACATTCACATGAACATGTTCAATATCAAAACCCCAAAGGTCATAAACCCAAAAACATTGAACTCTAAAACAAATTCAATGTCATTAAAGTTTAAGAAGGTTGTACCTTCAAAAAAACTCATGAACTTTAAGCATGTTCACTCTTTTCCATTCACAATAGTTGAAACATAAATGTCCAAATGGATGTTAAATGTTGTGACAGATGTCAAACATTGTGATAACCTTAATCTTGTCACCCCCAACATTCAATAATTGGGAGTTTTAAAAACAATTATCACCAATTCATGTTCTCAAATTTCTATTCCTTTTTGGGATGATGATTCAATAAATCATGTTACATTGTAGCATTACAATATTACTAAAAAAGAGGGAAAAAAATGTAAATGTTTAATATGGGTTATGCTCCTTGAAAATCACACATTTTTAATTTGATTTTTTGATTTTGGAAAGGTGGAATTGTTTTTGTTGAAAAATATATATGATGAAATATTTGTGTAAAATATTTGAAATATACTTTTTCTACATAAATCGTTAAAATATGATGCCTTCAAAAATTGTTTTAAGAACTTTCAAAATGTGAACAATACTATATTCACATTGCTGGAAATTTTTTATAAGGTGTCTTAAAATTAGGGATGCCAACAATGACATGACATGGGATTTTTACATTGAGGTGCATTTCACACTAACATATACCATTAACAATCATAACAATTATTTAATTTTGTGTATTTTGAATTGTCAAAAAAGAAAAAAACTAGAAATGGACTTGTTTTTATACAATGTTAGTTTCAATATATTGGAATACACATCCAAAACAATTACAATCAATCTAATGATAAAAAATACACAAATTTTTTTTTATGCTATGTAACAAATGCTTTTAAATGGTGATTAAGTAGTAAAAATACAAAAACCATAATTTTGATTCTTTTGAAATGGCATAGTTTTGGCAAATTCTTATATAAACCTTAACATAATAGTATTAAGAAAACTTTGAAAATTTTAAATTCTTAAAAAAATGATGTAGTGAAAATACTTTAAGCATATTTTTGAAGAAAACAATGAAAAGGCATAGGTTTAAGGGGGTAGATGTGGCTCCTATTAGCATGGTTGGACCCATTGGTTATCATGTCATGATGTCACATCACAACACCATTTTACATCATTATTTCAAGAATATATGATTAAAATCCATGCAATAGTTTAAAATATTTAAAAATATGCTTGAATATTTTTTAAATATCTAAAAAAGGATGTGACTTATACCTACATCGTGTCATTTGTGTCTTGACATGATAATTATGCATAAAATTAAGGTTTACATTTTTTCAATCTATAATTGAGTGGTGCACAACAATTTATTGATTTTGTATTGTTTTTGAAACATACAAACCTAGTCTTGGTATGAGTTTCAAGTTTTAGCTAGTATAGAATGTGATGAAAACCTCTATATTTTTAGTATAACATTGAAAATTTTAGTTTTTGGCCAAATGTTTTTACCAATTGTTATTTTTTTAATACCCAACTAGACCAATTTTTCATCTTTTACGGTTTTATCTTGCAAAGGCATTGTGGGAATTCATTTTGAATGATGGGTATAAGGAGTGGATAATCAGAAAGGGGGTAGGAGGAGTGTTTAGGGGAGGAAAGAGGGTTGGTGGGGTTTTCTTTTTAGCTTTCAAAAGAGGTTTTTTCTTGGTGGCATGGGTAAGTGAAAGGCTTGGTTATTTTTAAAGATAAGTGGCATGGCGGGGGTGGGGGACTAAGGTTAAATTATGCTAAATATGCTAAATTATTAGGGAAATAAACTTAGTTTTTTTAAAGGGCAAAACATCCTTTAAATTGGATGCAATTTGTGTTCAAAGTCAATTTGATGCAATTTTATAACACATATTTTGTTTTTTTTGCTTGGCCTCTCCTTATAAAACTAACAAACTCTAAATTCATTAATTTGATTTCATGTAAAACATTATTTTAAAACAAAGCCTTTCATAATAGAACCATTTGTTTTTTAAACTACCACACATGGTACATCAAATACCTAGCTTTTGAAAATGAAATGGACCAACATTAATGAACAATGCAATTTTCTTTGCCTTCCCTTGTTTGTGGGATTTTGTCCAAAAACAATTGATGGACAAAGTGATGTTGAATGTTCATATTTTTCTCATCCAAACATGAGCTCATAACAATTTAATCAATCTATAATTCTCATGTACTAGAAAGACAAAGACCCATTAAAAATATATGTTGGAGATTTTCCTCAGGTTTTCATGTAAGTCAACAAAAAACCTATAAAAAAATGTTGACTTACCAAAGTTGCAAATTTATTGTAGATCTAATGAAAATGGAATGGTGTTATTGCTACATATTTAATTTAAGTTTCATTGAAGTTTACGAAAACATGTTTATGCAAAGTCATGACAAAATGTATGGTTAAAACCATTTTCAATTCTATTTAGAAACCATGGGAGAAAACTGTGTTTGATTTTGTTGCATATTTTGTCACAAAAATTCTTATTGAAGATTTGCAAAAAGGTTAACAAAAACACATGAAACATATATGTTGAAGCAAACTTCAATTTTATTGCAGATTTGGTGAAAATACATGGGCATTGTTGTTGCATATCCAATTTAATTTCCATTGGAAATTCCATAAAACTACTAACACAAACTCATGAAAAAATGCATGTTAAGCTTTTTCGAATTATAGCACAAATTTGTGTAAAAAATGTGTTCAAGCTATTGGTGCATATCCAAGTCCATTTTCATAAAAAACTCTTGAACATGTTAACAAACATCCATGAAAAAGTATAATGATAAATCATGCTTCAATTCCATTGCAGATTTATTGAAAATGCATGGTTGTTGTTACATGACCAAATTAGTTTACATTGGAGTTTTCCACAAAACACATCACACATTCATGAAAAATTGTTTGGTAAAAAATATTGCCAATCATATTTTATGTATATAAAAAATACATGGGTGTTACTATTAAAGATTCAATTCAGTTTTTTGTTGAAGATTTTTGTAAAAATTGTAAGAAAAAAATCAGGAAAATGTGTAGTTAAAAGTGTTACAAGTTTTCTTAAAAAACCATGACTTGAAAATTATGGGGAAATTCTTTCTTACAAACCAACATTGGAATTTTTTAAAATTAATTTCCCAAAATGTATTAGTGTTTTGGAATACACGTGGAAGCAACCTATATGGGAATGTGCAATGTGCAATGGGCTTTAATGGGTGACAAAACCATGGCCACAAAGGTTTAGAAATAAAAGCAGGACAAAAAAATTATATTGACTTGTTTGTTTTGCAAAGCACAATTGACAAGCAAAAATTAAGGTTGGAAAAGTTATGGGAAATATAGTAGTTCACAAAGCTTAAAAACTTGAAATTTGTTGATATTATAAGAAGGTTAGTTACAACACCATCTTAGAAAGAATACACAAAGGTTATTGGGGGATCACAGATGCTCATGATTGACATGGTTCCATGATTGTTCTTGGAGGCAATCACCATTCAGTGAACTTATTATATTATCTTATGTTTGTGAAATTCTTTGTGTAGTTTGGAGGTGAACATTAAAGACCACTTCAATGATTTGAATTGTTTTTACAACCAAATTAGGATGAATCATCTCACCTAGTAAAAAGGTGGCAAAATCCCTTGAAGCTAGTATACTCTATAATTATTCTCAACACAATATCCCTGCCTTACAAGGCAGAGCCAACAAAACAGAGAAGTCTCAAAATCGAGCAGTACTGTGTTTAAGTAGTACTCCATGCTACACTTGCAAAGGACATAAATACTCAAAATTGTCTTTGAGAGAAGATCCAAAGGCTTGAAACCAAGCATAACAATAACATCGTAGGCAAAGTTTTTAATCCAACACCAATCCACACCAAGAGCACAAACATCTTGATAAGCCCTGAAGTTTCCTAAATTCTAATGGGTTCTGGAAAATCAAAGCCATTAGTAGAATCCAGATCCTTAATCATGTGTATCCACAAAAGAATGTCCAATAGCTCCACTTCCAACTTGTTCCAAGATTTATTCTTGAGACTCTTGAGGATGTTAAATCCCTAGTCACATAATGCCCTTGAAATAACATTTGATCAATACATATTAAATATGAATAAGTGTCAATAAAGTGTTAAACTATTCATTGCATATAAATTTTAAAACAGTATACTTTCTAAATAATATTTATTTTTTGGTTCCTTGCCATAAATTTGACCTTAGGGTTTGGGTTATTTCCAGTGTCGCCAATTTTCCCCTCTTTAGAGAACTTTCAGTCTAGTTGGTAGGTTGTTTGGGTGTGAGTTGGAGCCATTTTTTCAAACTTCTAAACTTTGCAGTGTCAGTTTTGGCACATTTTTTCAAATTCAAGGATCTCTAGGCTTGGTTCAAAAATCGAGTTCAGTTTTATACACCGCACCTTTCCAAGACTAAGAGATTACATAGGTATGAAGTTTTAGAAGGAATCAACACTAAGGATTGTACAGATGCAAAGTTTACAACCAATTAACCGTTTATTTATAAAGTTTAACATACATGTCAACTAGTTCAATTGGCTTACCTAAGACCCCTTGTGTCGAAGAGTTGCTTTTTCACATTTTTAGTTTCAATCCTAGCAAGACTTGACTACTTCCATATTGGTTTGCTTCTTGTGCTAGTTCCACCACAAGTGTGGCAATTTGGGTGCGAGTCATAAAATTACAATGTTCATGGTGTGATTAAGACATCTAGGAATTAAATTTATGGATTCCCATCTACAACCCAAGTTTTTGTGAGAAGACTAGGACCAAGCACCACAGATGTGAGCTCCAAAAACACCTTCTCTGACACCAAAACAATAACCTTGAAACCAAGCAAGGGAGGTGAACACTAAGTGGCTTGAAAAACAAATTGATCCGTTGAGCTCTTGAAGACTGAAAGTTTTTTAAGAAATTCATTTTGGCTCACATGCATGGTATCGTACCTATTTGAGTTGTGTGGACAAGAAAAATGGATAGGTAATGTCATTGCAAGAAGTTTCAAGTGACAATATGGAGTATGCTTTGGCAAAACACTTTTGCTAGAAAGTGATAATAAAAAGCTCACAAAGTTGCAAAATTATGGCCAAGCCATGCCTCAAGGACCTTTGAGTACACTCCACAAATTGTGGTGTAACAATGATCTATGACCTTTCAGGATGTTGTAAAAGACAATTGGAAAGTGCAAAAAAACAATTGACAAGATTATACAAAAATGTGCAAATGTGGGGGTGACACATGGCCCCTTCCCACTCTGGTAGTGATTGGGATGTATGAAGTTTGAGAGAGAGACACACACACACACTCATGTGTGGGGTCAATGATATGCAATGTTGGAAAGTGTAATGCATGGCCCTTTTAACTCTTGTAGTGAAATGTACGCAGTGGGATGTATGAAGTTTGAGAGAGAGACGCATACACTCATGTGTGGGGTCACTGATATGCAATGCCTTGTTGGAAAGGTGTGGCATACTAATTTAGAATGAAGATTTTTATTTAGGAAAAGCATCATTATGAACCCCCCAAGAGTTCACCTAAAAGGACGGTGAAGCAAACACATGCGACTGTTTCGAACAAATGGTTCACAAGGGCATATATGCCAAAGCGTTTTTGGATTTGGAATCATCCAGTGGAATGGCATTGGCACCGAATCAATGATCTTTAGAAGCTGGAAGATGCTTCTTCCATACATTTGACACAAGGATACCATAATTAGCACCAATTTCAGGCATCTTTGGACTGGGATCACATTGACTCTTTCCATGCCTGGGAAGCTCAACTGGCCAGAATGAACCAGCACCCACCAGAGTGCACCATGCAAGATGGATGCCGTGTGGATGCGAAACAATTTTTTCAATGCATTCCTATCCCCCGGCTAACCATCCACAAGCACTTACCTATCTAGTCATTATCAGTGTTGGGCAGATAATAGACTGAAGAACTGGTATATAGAGTGGTGGTGTTGCTGGTATAACCAGAGTGGTATGACCTAACGCAATACCAACCTTGTACCTATACCTGTCTGGTAGGGATGTGAGGTAATATCGACCTTCTACCAATACTTGTTTGGTACAGACTTGAGGTAATACCAGTTTAATTCCAGGATGACATCAATAGCAATATCAAGTATATTACACCTGCCACATATGAGTAAAAAAACAGCCTTGAAGCTTAATACTGACCAAACTGGTATAAGTGTAGGTTGGCGGCCAGGGAGTGAGGCACCCTAGTAGTGACACCTTACCAAAAGGAGCATGATGCCTCACTTCAAGGGTTGTGTTACTCTTGCATTTGGATTCACCTTGGCACCAGTGCGTTCATGCCTCTGACCACGATCTTTGTTAAACATCTAAACTACCTGCACATGGCAAGTCACATACTTGATCAGTTTCGACATTCATTTTGTTTCATAATTTTGAGCTAATCTTGACCTCTAAACAAGTGGAACTAAACTTTTTGCAAACTTCCCAGTTGGTTTAAGGCTTTGACACTTAAAATTCCCATCATCTCATGCATCCCATGGTCTAATTGTAAATTTCTCTAGTTCAAGAACTTGATGCATCGAGAACATTTCCTTGAGCTCCTTCCTCAAACTCTCATTTGTTGATATTTATTTGTCTCATGAATGTTATCAAATCAAGAATTAAACCTAACCTAACACTTAAACTTGCTACCCAGTTTGCCATGAAGACCACCTTGCAGTGGTCCAAACTGGACCCCCAACTAGGGGAATCCTCTCACTTGAGGGTTTGTTTAGAAAGGCATGTCAATTATCCACACCTAAAGAACCGACCTATTTTTTCCTTTCTATATTTAGGCTCCTCTTCAGGAGTAATTTTTCACTGGACCTTAGAACTTTGTAAGATGCCAGTCAACAGATCAACAGGTTATCTTACAACTTTGTAGGATACCTGTTTTCAAAAGAAACTAGCTGGTTCTTCGTGCAGTAGAAGGGTCTGTTTTCAGAACACTCCAGAATTTTCAGTACCTTCCATTCAGCCTCCCCCTGTGAGGACACATCGAATTCTGAAAGGGTCTGTCAACAGACCATTCCCCTATACATAAAGCATCAGCAATTATTTTCTATACTTTATACTTGCATAGTTGGGAGGGAGGGGGTGTAGAAAGACCACCTCCCCTCAAAAGGAGTTTCCATAATGCCTCCTATTGTAAGTATGAGACAGAGCTAATAATAGCTCCCAAAATCCATTTCATGTATAAAAATAACCCTCAACATTCTAGATAGCTCTATTCCTACCTTATCCATTCAATGGACCTCCATTACCCGCAAACACCTTAGAATAGGTCTCTAGAATGCCTCTATCTTAAGTTTGGGACAGACCCAAATTAATTTCATGTATAAAAAGAACTCTAATTAGTAATATTATAATCACCCCTACTACTTGCTATCTATTGCTGCTCACACACACCCAAAAAAGCCCACAAAAAGTCCAAACCAAAGGAAGAACAACAAGATTGGCACTTGAATCACTTGTGCTGAGTTGTAGACAGACTTCCAGTCCTACGAAAATCCTGTAAAAGCCAAGTTCAGATTACAACGTGAAGGGGTTGCATGACTGCCACGTAGCAATTAATCCAGTTGGGAGCAGAGGTGGGCAACGAGGGTGGGGGTCGATATTGAAAGAGCAAGATGTCCACGTGTCATGCCACTGGGCACAACAGTTTGCATGCAAACAATCATCATCCACAATGGGGCAGATATTTTGCCGTTGTTGCCCAAAAATAAATTGCCCCAAATCCCTTG
>Ga0116231_10001697_pt1 | contig 45669 bp, 34 predicted proteins | sample S1TSphgellanicum_2_FD_89695 | JGI IMG/M metagenome (GOLD analysis project Ga0116231, IMG submission 89695) | Host-associated microbial communities from peat moss isolated from Minnesota, USA - S1T2_Fd - Sphagnum magellanicum MG | ecosystem: Host-associated > Plants > Peat moss > Unclassified... | reverse complement strand
GTGATATCTCAGATATGGGTATCCAAACATCTCCTACTTTAGGTATGCTACTCTGTCTCTCTGCAAACTCGAGATTCACTCTACGCAAGGTAGGAAGTGAAATAAAAACTGGACTGAAGCTCTGAGGTGAGTGTCCACCCCCTGTTTCCATCGACAACCTTCAGCCACACCCTTGCCCTTGTGAAGTACCCACTGTGGGTTACCTCCACCGCAATATCCCCTATTCGTGCCTGATCAGGATCTATGCCAACCAACCTGACCACTCCAAATCCTAGTGCCCTCAGAATCACTGCTCTTCGATGAGGACCCTCTAGCATAGTGCTAAAATCAAACCTCCTAACTATGCGACTTTCTCTGATCTCCTGCGCTAATCCTATAGGAATATCTTCGTTGTCAGAGGAAGACATGTCCCTTAGTGTGTCATCCTCTGACAGAATGCACAGTTATTTGTAGCCCACCACAGTCACATGATCGACAAGCTCTGATACCAAAAATAGGGGGGAAACCAAAAAGACGCAGAACCATCACGGCAGCCAGCAACCTCTCTCCTCCCTCGAGTGCTCTGACTGATCAAACACAGTGGCGCCTTACGGCCAAGACACAACAGGACAGACAACCTTCCCTTGTCTCCAAGCTTGAGTTCATGACCCAGCTATAGGAGCAATCCTCTGAGCTTTCTCACACTGACCTGACTCAGACAAAACAGAAAATCAAGTGCCAACATTCCACGGCTTATATTTCAGAAAAACAAATCCGACAGCACAAGCGCTGTTCTTCTTCCAAAATCTCTATCCGTAGTCCTCTTCCTTCTAACTTTCTAATTAGCTCTACCAAAAGTGCAGAAAACTAGAGGTCATCGGTCGCTAATCGCAGCGGAAGGAGAGCGACACTACTCCATTCACCTAGCTCCTGCTAATCTCTCTGCCTGAAAAAAAAAACCCGAAACTCCGGACCCCCCTTTTTCTTCCATCTAGCTTGCCTCCTTCTTGAATCCAGCTTGCTCCACAAGCTTCCTCCTCCTCGTACTCGTCACCATTCGCCGTTCCCCCCATCCTCATCAATGAGGCGTTGCAGCTTCTCATAAAACGCGCGTCATCTTCCTGCCCTTCCACTACCATGCATCCCATGCACTTCTCATTTCCCTTTCGCTCTTCTCAAGAGAAAATCCGCCGCCACAAATCAAGATTCTCGGCCACATTATCCAGATCAGGATTTTCATGTTCACACCAACAGTTCATGCATGAAGTCCTTGTCCGTCGACATGTTGTTCGGTCACAGATCAACTTTGATGACATCAACCAAACTAAATTTTTAAAATGACATTGATCACAAGGCTAAAAATAAGACATATGGATGAAATTCATGACACATGAATTTACAATCATGAATCTACCAACTATATGAACTCACACATGGATGAAAAATGAATGTCATGCATGAAAATCATAATGTCAAAAGAATTTCACATTATGGTCTAAAGAATTTGACAACATGGAAAATGTGTATTATCACATGGTTGAAATTTGATGGAATTCATATTTTTTTTTAAAAATCAAATTCTACATTATATGCACCTTGAACACATCTTTCAAGCACATCAACAATAACTACTTCAATGCAAATACATTATCACACCTAAAACACTTACTTTTGGTTCACACTACCAATGACAATCCACTAATGAAAACATGATTTGTTTTGTAAAAAAATTAGTTATATCCATTATGTCATCATTTGTAACTCAACATTAGTTCAAGCCCTATAAGGTGGATCTTATGTTATCCTTGGTATTGAATTCAAAGTATGGCCAAAAAGGCTTTGAGCTCATATGATCACCCCAAAAAATGTTGAAAAATCCCCAAAATAAAATGTTTTATTATCAAGATAGAAATATTGAATTATGTAGGTGGAAAGAAGACAACTTCATGCAAAGCATATTGGATAAAAGTGATGTTATTGGGAACATTTTGAGAATAGTAAAACTTTTCACATAAAACAACACAACCTAAAAAAACATTTTCACATGCTTTATCTAGATAAGATTTCCCTTGCCTTCTACTTTCCCACACATCTTGCACTTATATAAAAAACAAAAAAACACACCAACTTTCCTATACATCTTGCATTTATCTTTTAAAAAAAGAAAACACCAAGTTAAATTGTCTTCATAACCATTTTTGAATTATGGGCTTTTTTTATTATGCACAATTATCATTTCACCACATTTACACCATGCACCCAATGTTCATATCATGAACAATGTCTTTGTGTGCATGAAAAAACTACAAACATTGACGATCATAACCACCAACAAAAAATGTTGACATTGCATAATGTCAACATATTTCACATTTTTAAAATTCGAACAAAAGGATTAGAACTCACTAATAAGAAAATCAGAAAAAAGAAAGCAATGTCCATGTAAATCTGCCGTTCATCAATAAACAAAACCTTATCTTTTGCATTTCGTGTCAAAAAGAAGAAATCTAAATTATTCCGTAAAACATAAAGCAAATACATATATATTTGTTTTTTCAACTCCTTCCACCTTGTAAACCTTACACTGCCTCTTATCTCTTCTTGTATTTGCATTATTTTTTAATTTCGTATCCAAGGGCTCTCGAAGGAGACTTGAAGGTGCTACTTTAGATTGGCTCTTAAGGGAGCTTTTGCGATTTATGGTATCAAATAAGTTCTGCAAATGACATCTAAATTTTATATTTTCTTTCTTTATAAAAGAAGCAAAGCAAAAAGCCACCAGCGCTTTGCGAAAAATAAATATATAAATGAAGAAAAATAAAATATCCTCTTCATTTTGTTACATACAAAAAAATTATTGATGTCATGATAATAATTTACAAAAAAATCCACAATTTGTTGTGAAAGTTTTTTATTTTTTAAAAAACCAATTCAATTCACAAAATTCAAATCAATATGTTGAATCAAATTGAACTTAATTCAATTTGAATTCAATTTTGTTGAATTGAATTTGTGTGATTTTTGCCAAATTGAATTGGCCAATTTCATATTCAAATTCAAATTCAATCAATTTTATTGGTATAATTTAATTAATAGTCAATCAGTTGATAAAATAAATTGATTTTGAATGGCATTTGAAAAAATTCAATTCAATTCAAATTCAACCCATTTCAATTAAATTACATCAAAAAATCAATTCAATTATTGAATTGATTTCAATAATTTGATTGAATTTGAGTCAACAAATTTTAACTCAAATCAATTGATTCGAATTCCATTTCAATTCAAAATTAACCTATTTCAATTGAATTAAACCAGAATTTTACCAAATTAATAAAATCAATCAAATTTGAAGAGGCCAATGGATTTTTGTGATGAAAAAAAAACATTTCAACAACCTTTTTGTAATCCTTTGCATGGTCTTGAACATTCCATTAGTAAAAGACCACATGCAGGATTGTCCACATACTAGCTCCAAGTTTCTTTTTCAAGTAGACCAATACTAACTACTTTGAGATGTAGTACATTGCCTTGGCCATTGGAAAACATATGTGAAATTGCATAAAAATTCCATAAAGTCTAAAGGTAACCATTTGTGTCAATTCTAACAAAATCAAAACAAAATGTCACCAAAATGAACCTTTAATAATTAACCACATTGTGTGAACAAGGGGTCAATAGAGAAATTTCAATGTGAAAAACTATAAAAGAGTAAGTAATAAGTTCCCAACATCTCTCTTCAGTGATATGCATGACAAGGTACATCATGATAACCATGGACATCAACAAAGAAGGTCCAACACACCTACCATACAATGTCAATATGTCTAGGTTTAAATTCGTTTGCATGTTCACAATGATCAAATCCAAACGATGAAGGATACATCAAACATAACAAAGATCTACATTACTACATACAAGGCACCCTAAGAAAACCTAGTTGTGCTTTTCATGGCTATGAATGTGGAACAAGTTTTCAAAAAGCATTTGATTAAAACACCATTAATAATGCTTGTGGTCTTCAACCTTGATTCAAGAAAATTATGCAAATAAAGATTTGAATTCCCAACCTTGTGACTAATTGTGTGCATTCAAAATATTCCCACCAAAATTTGTTAGAGAAATTAAAACCAATACACTAGTAAGTAACATCAAATGGAACCTCAAATTTGTTCATGTGAGTTTTGTTCAAACACACAACATTGCCAACTCAAGTGCAATCTCAACTTCAGGTGCTTGTTTTAGCTTGCACAACAACTACACACCTAAACAACATCACAAACATAAATTGAGTGTGCATTATGCTACATATTGTAATGCTCACAATTTTGTACATTCACCATATAGGATAAGGCAGGTTTTTGACATTCAACTCCACCACACTTGAACATGTGGATTATGGGAAAAAACAAGTGAATTCTTCCAACAAGTTGAAGTGGTTTTTGAACATCTAGACATTTCCTAATACACCTTGTTGATGTTCTTGTTGCCTTTGCAATACATGTTTAAAATCTTTAAAGAACCTTGTACACCTATTCATCACTTTGGAGACATGTTTTAATTTTGTTGACATAATACATGGTTTAATCAAACTCCATTGATTTTTCTTTTTCCTCCTTTAACAAGGTGATTTCATAACCTTTGATATGAACATGCTAGTGTTTTGTGTCTTTAGATTTTTTTTTCACATGCTCAATCACCCTTACAATGTTGAACTTTTACATTTTGAAAATTTTCATTCCACTACAAAAAATTATTCATACTTTCATTTTTTTTTGACTTTGAAATAACTAAATGCATCATGTATGATTAGTTATTGATGCACTACCTCTAACATCTCACCAACATGCCCTCCACTAGTTGGCCTCTCTTCATCACCAACTTTTTGAGCCACGATTTGACAATAGTAATTGCACAAATTATATTTTTCCATAGGTCCATATTGTTTAAACATAAATGCAGTGTACTATTTAAACATGGATGTCATGTACATGACATTTGTGTCTAAATAATGTGAATAGATGTACAAGATTCATGTCTAAACAATTGAATAAACGTACAACATTTGTGTTTAAATAATACAAACCTATGGAATCATTTTTGCACAACTACATTATTCCAAATTGTGGCCTAGGAATTGTTTGTGATGTTGTTTTCCCTCCTACTCCTTTTTGTGATTTACCTTTTCCCCTAGCTCTCATCCAACTCATTCACACCCCTCCAAAAAAAAATAGAACTATCACACACACACATCTTCCCAAGTCCCCTTCTCCTTCACAAACTAATGATGACAAAACTATATGTGTAAAGCTTCAAAGAAATTCCAACAAGCTTCAAATGGATTGTCTCTTAAAAACATTTCACACAAAATAAAAGGTCATGAATCCACTCTAACACTCTCAAAGTTTACTCTTCCATTTCACAAAATCAAAAGGTCATTTCAGAAATAAAATAAAATAAAAATTGGATCACATAAAATTTTCACCCCCTTTGTCTTTTATTCATCCATTTCTACAATGTTTTGCATGCATTATCATCATTCTTCATCTCATTTCCATTTTTTTCCCTCTAAATTTTGTTTGAGCTCAACAAATAATCATCCATTTTGGGACTACTACATCCATTATTTTTGGAGATATCTTTGTTCAATTGAACACAATTTTGTTGTTGTTACCTTCATCCAACATGACCAGTACAAGGTTTTTTGTTTTTCTTTTTTTCTTTGTGAAATGTTGTTTCATTTAATTTTGGTGTATTTTATCCATGATCTTGGGCCTAATTTCATCTTGTTTTCATCATTTTTTCCACCATCTAAGTTCAAGGTTAGCAAATAGTTGTTTGTTTTGGGACTTTTTCATTCACAATTTATGGAGACCTCTTTGTTCATCTAAACATCCTTTTTTAATCTAGTCGTTACCAATGTGGGTATTTTTTTCATGGAGTGTTTTAAATTTAATTTCATAGGTTTTGTCCATGATCTTAGGCCAACTTTCATTCATATTTTATGGGGACATCTTTGTTCATTGAAGCTTAGTTTTGTTGTCACCTTTCTTATCCAACCATGACATGTTGGGGTGTGTTTATGATAAAAATGATTCACTACATGTAAATTTTCAACTCAATTTAAATTCAATATTTTTTATATAATCTACATATATTGTGATGTACTATACGCTGAAAAATGACATGTAAACTAATGAATCCCTTCTATCAACATTTGAGGGTGAAAAAACACTAATTTAACACTAATTACCACTCATGAGGTCCTAAGTAAATTAAACAAGAATTATCAAAATTGATCCATTTTTTTTTAGAATTCATATCAATGCAAATTGAATAATTATTAGATTTTACATGGTTTAGGATCTTCATTTGGAATGATGAGAAAATAAATTGCAAAATTCATAATCTACACTTTTCTTTCTCATAACCCTTGGATAAATGTAAAGATAAATTATAGAATTCAAAAAAAAATCTATTGTAAAACTCAAAAGTGTAATTAAAACATAAAATTTATGTAATTGTTACACACCATCTCACTTTCTACTCTCAATTCCTTATTCTTGTGCTTTTGGAAAAAAAATTGGTGTGGTTCATTTACCATCAACTTACCCATTGTTTTTTTTTTGGTGACTCATGGAGTGGTTTGTCTTATTTCATCTATGAACTTGATGTTTGTCATCTTGATTTCTATCTATTATCATCTTTATAATTTTCATCCATTTGAAAATTCATTCTCAAGTTTTTATTGATTGATGGACCAATTAAACTTGTCATTCACTTTCATGCACAAAAACTATTTTTACCATTTATTTTTTCATCTATAGGCATGATTTTCTAATCCACAACAATGACATCTCAAACTCATCCATGCAAAAACTCCTTACAATTGTAATTAGTGAAGCAACAATTTGGTTCATGACACATTATAAAAATATTTTTAGTAATAAGACAAATTAGGCTGGTGTGATTTTTTTTGGTCTTTTTATTGTTTTGAGTTTTTGATAAATATTTTTTGAATTTTTTTAACTTAATTTATTTTTACTATCGATGCAAACTTTCTTCATTTGTATCCAATTTTATTTTCTTTTTTAGGAATAATTTAAAGCAATTTTTTGCTAATTTTTGAAACAATGTGAAAAAAGGGAAAATGCATTTAAAACTTGTGTAAATTTTTTTTTCTACCAAATAATTTACCACTTATGCAACCAAAACAAAACGTGATTGGAAGAAAAAGAAACTTGAAATTTACCTTATCACCATTCCTTAATATGTATTTGGTAAGATAACAATTAAAATTTAACATTTAAAATATTAAATAATTACTATATATGTTATTATAAGGTACATGTATTTAATATATGAGCATAATTTATTTAACTTTTTCTCATGCTTTCACTCTTCCTTTTGAATCCCATTATCTAATTTCCAAATATCATTGCAAATAAATTTACAATTAACATTTATTATAGGGATTGAGGTGTTACTTTGCTTACCTCCAAAGTCACTTGCCCTATGATGTTTATATCCATGTTGAGCTATAGTAATGTTTCTCCCCCATTCAATCAATGTTTGTTTGTTTGTTTATTATAGATTTCCATCTTGGCCAAGGATTGGTAGCATATTCATATACTTCCTTGATCATTTTCCCATAAACTCAAAAACCTTTTAGCCATGTGATGGGGATTTTTTGGTGTGGTATTTGGGTTGTATTTGATTTTGTTAATAGTCAAATGGGGTTGCCACCATTGCTCAAATTGTTCCTCATATGGTGATAACCTAGTTGGTGTCATGGGTGTCCCCAATATCCATTTTATAGCTTGTTTACTCCTTCGTAGTATATGGATTCACTACTAACTATAGTGGTTTTGCATCTCATTATCATTGAGCTCATTGCATCCTTCACAATTGTTCATGTTCTAGGGTATTAACCTATGTTAGTTAACCTTATAAATAAACATGTGCTCATTAATTTGGCCCTCCCATACAAACATGTACTAATTGTGTATGTTTGTCATATGTTATTGTTAGGTATTTATTATTTATTGCATTTTTATCGCTTTAACAAATGGTGCATATGAAACTAAAATTTATGTAAACAAGCAGTTGAAGCCTATGTTCTTATAAACATGTTATGCACAAAAATTTATGTTTAATTTTGTAAGGGTCTACAAAGGTTTGGATGAATTGATGCACATCTTATTGATTTTTTTTACAATTCATTATTGTTCAAATTGCTTTTGTGTGTATTTTGCTATTTTTTGGTTTTTGTTTATTGGTTTGTTGTTCAAATTTATTTTTTCCTTCTCTAAAATTCTTTATGGCTTGTTGAAAAATTGTTAACCTTGCTTTGCTTTCTTTTAGTTGTGAAAATGGAGATTTTTCAATTCTCATGAAAAATATTTCTTACAATTTTCATTTATGTGTTTGAATTGAATACAAGTTCTACACAAAAAGTCATGCTTCTATGTTGCAATCTTTTTTAACCATACTTTCCTTCTTTTGGATAAAGATATGAATTAGTTTTTTGAAATTTTGCCATTTTAATTGAATTCATATGAAAACATTTTTCCATATCGTAACTTTGGTTGTTATAGAATTTCCTACTTGTCTCCTTATTATCCATTTGGCTATAATGTAACTTGTTTTTCAATGGTGTACTTGGGACTTGGTTAATAGAATGTCAATATCCAAAAACACTTTAGAATGGGTCCTTTGTAGGCACATAACACATTCAAGAATAACCCTTACACAATTGATCCTAAGATGTCCATTGTCATGTTGGCTTGACCAAAGTTGTTATCACTTCCCATTTTTACTTTTGATCTTGCCATCGATATCCAAACAAAATTAAAGAAGGGAGGAACCCAAAGTGTGACTTTTACTGGCTTTTGTAAAAAGGTTGTCAAGGCTTTCATATCAACCAACCTTGATCATTTTTTTAAACATAAGATGTGTCTAACTCTTTTTAGTTTGTCATAAATGCAACGCAAATGGCCCAATCTTGCAAAGTCTAGTTGTAATGAGCTAGTAGTTCCACAAATTTGTTTGGCTTCTATAATAAGTTCCACAAGTTTGTTTAGCTTCTTTATGCTTGCTAACAATTCACCAAACTATTTGTGTCATCTTCTCATGGGTGTTCTTGTGTCACTATAACAACATTCTTCTTCTTTTATGGTAATATGTCCTTGGATACAAAACCAACCACTAAAAAATATATATATTTATAGTTTTGTTGCAAAATATTGCTCACAATGTGTTCCAACATCTTTGTCAACCTTTCGTCTTCTTCACATCAACTTTCTTCTATTGTTTCCAGCATTAACATTTCTTCATCACTATTTTTTTTTTTGTTGGTACAACATTCTTTTTTTTTACAACATTTCGCTACACATCTTCATTATTTGTAACATTGACCTTCACTATGTCATTATTACATCATGACACTTGTTCTTTTGTTTCCTTTTTTAATATTTCACTCTTTTTTTTACTCTCACAACTCTTTGATTTTACTTTTTTGTTTTTTGCAATAAAACCCTAAAATTTGTTTTGTTTCCACATTTTTTGGAACTAATAATTTAAACATATGATCTTATGACTTTTGGTCATTTGAATTTGGAGTTGCATCCAACTTTGATTTTGGTGAATTGCAATCCATTTCTTTGGATGAAGCCATAAACAATAATAGGTATGTGTTTGAATTGATAGTTAATGTGTTGATCCTCTATAACTATAGGATTTATTCTGTATATGAATTGTTGTTATTGAGTTGAACAATTTGAAAACAATTGATAAGCTTGCTAAATGACATTTGAAAAAAAAAGGGTGATTGAAATCAAATGAGGTCATGAAATATTCCATTGTTTTCTTGGGAACAAAATCAATTAATCTACAAGATATTTCTTTTAAAAAATATTTGGCTCAACATTGACTATATACAACCCGTGCACATGTTGAATATCTCTTTACATTTCAAAGTTTTGAAATAGTGCGCATGAACCTTTGTGTATCAAATTCCCCTTTTGATTTCAATATGTTATACAAAATGCAAGCAAACACAAATTTAAAAAATTGAATATGAAAGTATGTAAGTTAAATTTTCCAAGGAATTCTTTGAAAGTTTTATTTTAAAATCCAAAAACATTTACAACAACAAAACATTTGCACTTGTGCTTAAACAATTATAAAGTTATTCAAGGACTATATGTTGACCCTCCTTAAAAGGGGTCATGATCCAAGAAATAGGAGAATACTCATTATCAACAATCATATATGGAGGAAAAATGTGCATTTAATGTCCTAAACTATCTACTTAACAAGCTTCTATATTGCAAAATGAATTTCCTCAACACATGAAATTCATTAACCAACCTAGGTAGACCAACATACATGTTTGTAAACTTCTTAAATTACAATCAATAGTAGCTTGGGCTATAATGTTATAATTTCATGTTTTATAATAATATTCATTTGCAAAAGCCCCAATTGGTTTTGTTGTAGCAATGTGAATTCCATCTATAACTCCTTGAATATAAGGCAATTCACATCATCTCTTAAACTTTTCCATCACCACTTGCATCTCTAAACATGTTGGCCATTTAAAAATAATGAATTATACACAACATTGACATCATACACAAATTCATGAAGAACAATAAAAATAATATATTTCCCAATAATAAATAATTCATTGCATACAAGAAAATTATAAATTGTAATTGAACAAAGTTACCCAAATTTTAATAGGGACCATATTTTGTGTCATGTTTAATAATTTTGACCCTCATTTTCCCAAATTTTTTAAAAAATAATTCTTTGTTCATCTTATAATTCTTGATGCACTTGTCATTGTAATATTCTATCATGAGGAATTGAAAAAACCATCTAATTGATTTTGGCTTCACCAAGTGGCAAAAATCATTGTTTAAAAAATTTGTAACTGTTGACAATTGATTATTATGAAATACAATGACAATTAAGATGGATTGGGTATTAGAAAAATTATTTGCAATATATGCAATGATTGAAAACCAACAAAGGTTAATTTTTTAAATCACTTCAAGTATTTCTAGTAGGGTGAAGAAACAATCAAGGATTCATTGATCATCCATAACAACACAAAAATAACACATGAAAACAAATAATGAATTTTGTTTTGGCAAATTTTCAAGGTAACAAAGCAACCTTTTACACAACTTGTGTGATATGCAAACCACAAAAACTAAAAATGTGCAAAAATAACAAACTAAAAAACATTTCATCACAAAAATAACAACAAAGGAGGCCTATAAGAAATGACAATGTAAGATGATTTTTTGAGGATCATCTATTATCTTTTTATTATTATTATGTAGGTATGACTGGAAATGTTGGTTCATCTTTGCCCTTTGGCCTACCTTCCTATTAATAATAAGGAAAGTAGTTTGTTTGATTATTTTGTCATGTCAAGGTATCTCTAACCATGGCAACCCTCTCACCTTCCATGTTATGCTCTTGGTGTCCTCAAAAAGCCTTCAATGAAAAATGGTGCACCATTGTAACCTTAGATGAATAGGGGGGGTGCACCTGTAACAAAAAGAAACAGGTTGAACTATTGCAACACACCATTCAACAAATATTAAGATGAATTTTGCAACATCAAGGTTTTTGTTACAAAACATATGAATAACATAATATGATCATCATGAATCTGATCCCAAGCACCATTACATCATTGTTGACCCTAATTTAGTGGGTTTCTAGGAATCACAGCTCTTCGACCTCACTCTCTTAAATATCAAGAGGTCATGATAAAGTGTTTATTTGTCACAAAGCCCACTAACAACCACACATGCAACATACACATATAATACTCACTACACAATTTCACAAAAAAATGTTTGCTACTTCTTTCAATCATTCAACATCTTAATCAATTCATAACAACAACATTGCATGATAAAGGAATGCCTGAACCCCACAATCAACACTAAAAGATGGACAAGGAAAATTGACACCTTTTAGTAAATCACATTAAAATATAACTTGCTGCAAAGGCCCCATATTCCTTTAGAGTGCCCAGAAAACTAGGTTCTCTTTCTCTTTTTGTGACTTAAGGAATTGACAAACCAAACAAAACAAACATATTCACACAATGATGCTACTCTTCACAAACCCTCCCGAGATCCTTGAAGCTTTCATCCTCTTCCTATCATCAACCCATCTATACTACAATGCACCTTTCTTAAGGAGAGACATAACACAATGGAATACTATTACTCTTCCAAAATGCAATTTATCAATTCCCAAAAAAAAAAAAAAAAATCATTTCCTTCATCCTTAAGCAACACAAATCCACTTAGTTTTGCCCACCTTTGAATTAATCACGCTCTTTTATTTCCATCCAGTTCCATTACTTGATAGATCGCCATCAAAGTTCTAGCAGGAAAACAACCACACCACAAGAGATGCACCCAAGGAGAGCACCTCACCATTCAACAAGTAATGTCAATAATGAATAGCTGCCTTTATCATAACAAGCAAGAAACCAAAATAACTTCATGCTTCACATCACAAGCAATTGTCAAAAGTTTTGTCATGTTCAATTTTCAAGTGTGGATAACACTCTTTCATCTGTGTAATGCTTCATCCACCCCTCCATTTCATCACACACCATTGTCATGGTTTAGTAATGTTTAGACCTATGGTGCAAGAATCAACATTTTTTAGTGGGGAAATTTTGTCAAAAAATGAAATTCAAAATGAAAAAAAATATTTATGAGGTTTTCAATCACCAAAAATTGAAAAACAATTAAAATTTTTTTTTTCTAGATTTCTACACTTATTTTTAAATGGGTAGCCAAAATTATAAAAAGATGTTTAAATATTTTTATATTGATATTTCTTTTTTTTTCCTCCTAATTTGGCTAAATCTTCCTATGGTTGATTGCCATTTTGGCTACATAAAATTTTGACAAAAAGACCATTAGTAGGAGTCATTGAATTTTGAACAATGTTGTCATTGAAAATTTAATGAAAAAAAAGGTTAATGCAAATTGAATTTCAGACTTAAGTTAATGAAGGTGTATCATTTGCCTTTCCAAAGTTCATTGAAGAGGTATTAGGATATATGCTCAAGAGCACAAGCCACACTAGTGTAACTTAAAAGGGTACATTTTGACTTCGGGCAATGGATATGGGGAAGTATTGTGTTGCAACGTGTTTTTTTCATTGCCATAAAGAACTACCCGGCTATTCTTTCCAGTGTTTTTTTTTTTGGGGGCAGAAGATGTCAAGGGAACTTCCCGAAATTTGATATTCTGAAATTCATTTTCAAAATTAAAAAAAATAAAAAATCAAGAGGTTCTTTACACATGTGAAGGGTATAAAGCTCGAACCTGAGACTATACAAAATTTTGACCAAAAAAAATCCAAAGGAAATATTTTGTCACAAATTCCTTTGTATAAGAAAATTACCGAATTTGTGAGGAAATGTTTTTGGGGAAATTTTTTATCACATCTTGAAAGATTCTTTTTTAGTTTTGGGGCAATTTGTTTTGCCAATTTTTCTATTTTTTTGGGAAAATTCTGAAGAATTGTTGCCAGTTTAATGCCAAATCTTTTTTGAAATGATTACTATTAATATAAAAAAACTGAATTTAAAAAAAATTTAAAAAAAACAACAATATTGATGTTATTAAGAATAAATTGGCAGCTTTGACACTAATTGTACTATTTGTAAAAATTGTTGAAAATTTAAAAAAAAGGTGGGTTACTTTTCTCAGAGAACAAAAGTTTGTAAAGGAAAATAAGGAATCTTTTTGAAGCTTCGGGAATATTCTGTTGTTCGACATGGAATCTTCAAAATTATTCTATTATGCTGCCCGTGTCCAAGAGGTAAAACTCAAGGGAAAAAAATGCAACACATTGGGAACATCATAAAGAACCCTGAGGAACTTAGTGGGAACAAATTGGGAACATGATGAAGAAGCATCAGGAACTTGGTGGGAACACATTGGGAACATAATAAAAGAACTGCATATGAACAAGGGAACTTTAAACACAATTGGAACATAATAAAGAACCATGGGGAACTTTGTGGGAACAGTTTGAGAACAGCAAGATTAGAAAATTCCCATTTTACAGTTTTTCCATTTTCTGAGAGGCAGAAAATTTCAGAAATTTGGATGAAATGTTTGTGATGTAGCTGAACTGGTGATGATCCATAACAATACAGTTTAGCCAAATTTGGCTATAATCAACAGGATATGGAAATAAAAGAGTTTAAGATTCCTTCACATTTGTGGGCTACATGAGTTTTAGAACCCAATAGAGAAATCTGGCGATATTTTTTAGAAAATCTGTAGAATTTTGGCAATTAGAAAACCCGAAAAAGCGCACACACACACGCGTGCATGTTTTTAGCCAGTTGAAAAAAAAAAAGTAGCCAGAAAAAAAGAAAAGGCATTAGGCACCTGGAAACCCTAAAAAAAGCAAACCCTAAAAAGGTAGATGAGCATTGTGTGTCAGTCATGCGAGAGAGAGACACAGAGAGAGAGAGAGAAAAGATGCTTGTCTTTTCTCTCCTCTCCTCTCCTTTCGTCTCTGGATCCTTTCTCTTTCGTTTTTCTCCTTGTTTTCTATTCTGTGGGTTTGCATTTTGTGGTGGGCTATTTTTCTTTTGTGTAGAGAAAAATCGCAGAAATGGGTTTGGTAGAAGTGTTGTTGAAGCATCCGGAGGAGTTGCCGGCGTTGGTGAAGTTGAAGATCGCGGCAATGCAAGCCAGTCGGGCGATTCCAGCAGATCCAGATCTTGCATTCTGTTACAAGATATTGACAAGAGTGTCTCGCAGTTTTTCCATCGTCATCCAGCAGCTGGGTCCTGAACTGCGCGACGCAGTTTGTGTCTTCTACGTTGTACTGCGAGGGCTTGACACGGTGGAGGATGACATGAGCATTCCGATTGAAGTCAAGGTACCCATCCTTAAGGAATTTCACAAGACGATTTACGATCCTTCTTGGCATTTCGCTTGTGGGGTGAAGGACTACAAAGAGCTAATGGACAAATTTGGTTTTGTTTCCAATGCCTTTCTCGGGTTAAGCAAAGGATACCAAGACGTGATTGCCGAAATGACTCAACGGATGGGAGCTGGGATGGCCAAGTTTATCGAGTCTGAGGTAGAGACAGTGGAGGACTATGACGAGTATTGTTACTATGTGGCTGGGATTGTGGGATTGGGACTTTCACGACTCTTTCATTCATCAGGCCTGGAGGCACTTGCCCCAGACTCTCTTTCCAACTCCATGGGCTTGTTTCTCCAGAAAATAAATATCATCAGAGATTACTTGGAAGACATCAATGAGATTCCAGCACCCAGAATGTTCTGGCCTCGTGAGATTTGGGGTCGATATGCTGCTCGGCTTGAGGATTTCAAACAAGAGGAGAACTCAGAAAAAGCAGTGCAATGTCTGAATGCCATGATTACCAATGGCCTTTCCCATGCAACAGATTGTCTCCAGTACCTGTCAGCTGTGAATGATCCATCAAATCTGCGCTTCTGTGCAATCCCGCAGTTAATGGCGATTGCCTCATATGCCATGTGCTACAACAACATTGAAGTCTTCAGAGGAGTTGTTAAAATTCGTCGTGGATTGACTGCTAAAGTCTTTGAGACCAGGTCAATGTCAGATGTGTATGAAGGGTTCTACAAATTCTCTTCGACCTTGGCTTCCAAGATAGACAATAAGGACCCATCAGCAGCAGCAACTCAGAAATACATTGACAATATTCAAGCGGCCTGTGAACCTTACATCTTTCAGAAGGAGAAATTCTCAGGATTTGAGTATTTCATGTTTCTCATCATTTTTTTGCTACTTGGGGTCATGGTTTTTCTTCTTTGGAGGGAATGGTGACAACAATTGGTTTGTGCAAAATGATCTTCCCCACCCACACTCCAGAGGGAGACGTTCTCAAGATTCAAGTTTCTCATGTTCCTCATCATATTTGAAGCCTATCATCATCGTCATCATCATCATGGTCTTCCTTCTCTAGAGGAAATGGTGATGAACCTTGGTTTATGCAAAATGACCTTCGTGCTTATAATCCATGTGAAAATGGAGAAACAATTTGTATTTTACTTTCTGAGATAAGCTCAACTTTGCATTGGAAAATACTGTCATTGTTGGAATGAACTTGCATTGGCTCTTGTTTTGTTTGTGATTCACAAGTCTCTACCCCTACAGAGCTGTACTTGATGTCCCTTGAAGAACAGGGTTGTACTTATCTTTTGTACTTCGTTCTCTATGAGAATTTGTGCTGCTTGTAATCGTCATTGAGAAAAGTCTTGCAGTGTCTTTAGTCCAGACTGCATATGTTTGTAGATCTGTAGTTGTGGAGTTGATAAATGTATATTCCCAAAAGGGTTTGGGTAGTTCTTGAGATTTCATGCTTATGTGCAGTCTTGAAGTTAGTTAAGTTTTTTGATCCGTTGATCTAATCAACTGGAGTTTGACAGACATTTAACTAATCTGTATCTCTTGGTATGTTTTTAATGATCAACACACTGTGGTGGATATGATGATTTGTGAAAGTTGTGGTGTTTGGTGATGTGGTTTCAGGGAAGATTCTATAATAGTGTTGTTGCATGACCTCTGCCTGATACTGATAAGGAGTTGAAGAATCTCAGGGAAAAGACAAAGGCTGCCTTCTGAATCGTGATAATGCTTTTGGTGCAAGGTATATGTCTTTTGTACTGCAACATTGTCTAGTTTTTGCTTGACTTCGTTCCTTTAGAATCTTCAGAAGCCAGTTATGACCTCACATGAGGTGATTGACTGGAGCCATTTTTTTTGACCATGAAAGTGTGTGATAATCACCAGTTGAAATGCACTATGAGCATCTAATTGTCCCATTAGGCACATTTTCTTATCTTGCACTGCAGGCACTTAGGAGTACCTCAAGAGAACAATGGATTGCCATTGTGTGGAAACTTTCAGATGAGTATAAAGTGTTAAACCAGTCCCATCAACCCACTAATCTATATCAATCCAATGGTATCTTCTGTATAGGTACTTTTAGTTTTCTTCCGTAGCAATCTCCATCTTCTGCTTGCATATCAATCTCCATCTTATAGCAGTAACTAGCTTGAAATTTGCCCACTTTCTACTACGTTGATGTATTGTGATGCTATATTGTGAGATGGGTCCTTGTCTTCTCAATGGAGTATTTTTTTGGATCATTGGGTACTGTTGTCCTCGTTTATGTCTGGTACTATGCTATTATGAAGACATTAATTCAGTGAAGCTCCAATTTATTGCTGGTCAGTTAGTATGCAAATGTGTGTTTCTGTTCTTATTGTGTGCTCCTACAGATTTTTTTCAATGTTGCAGTTTTCTGCTGCATGCACATTGGTGCTTTAGGGTGTAGACTTTAGGGTTTAGGGTTTAGACTTTAGACCTACATGGAGACTTCAACTGGTGGGCTGCAGCACCAGAATGGTTTGGTAACACCTGCTTTTGGTTTTGAGCAGATTTTTGTGCTCATTTTCTCATTAGTGTTGAGAAATTGGGGCTTTGATTCTCCATTTATCAGCTCTGCCTGTAAGGGGGAGACTACAGAATGTAGTTTTCATTTGGTTCCCCATTTGTTTTGTTTAGTGGTACTGATTTGGTGGTATAAAGATGGTAATATGTGTCTCTTAGTTTACGTTGTTAGTGACTTGGACACTGGTCATTTTAGCAAGTTTAATGAACTCAGAGACACCAACAACTTGTAAATTGTTTGTAGAAAGTTGACGCCACAATTTAGTGACTAGATTTTCATTTCATGGTCTTAGGAGACTGAATTTTCACAGTCAACTCAAAAAGGATCGTCTACAGACTCAAAACATGCCTTGAAAATGGCTCACAACTAATGAGCAGCATGTACCAAGTTTCTTTGGTGCGTAATAATGTGAAATGATCAAGCTCAATTGAGTTACAAAAGTGGATTCACAATCTGGTGGTAACCAATATTGTCAGTAAATGATCCTAAGAGCATTCGTCAATTCACGATTCAAAAACTTGCACTTCAACTTAGTGAACAAATCAGATTTAGTAATGCATTGGGCTTTCATAATTATGATGGTTGCATCATGAGTAATTGGAAATTGGAAAACAATTAAAAGATGAACAAAATGGACAATGTGAGATTGTCCCATAATCTAAAAAGTTAAGTGTTTTGTGCCATCATTTAGGTTGGTCACCTAATTCTATGCAATCCTACAAAATGTGTTTGTAACAACATCTATGAGCTTTAGAAAGTTTACAAACTAGAAGGTGTTTGAATCATTGTACATTTTAAATAGTTTGCTTGGCAAATTTTGATGGTTGCAATGTAAACAAATACATGTACAACATTATGTAAACTTCATCAAAGCACTTTGAGATATTTCAAAGTTATTCATTCTTCTATTGGCATGTGGTAGGATGATCCATTGGGAAGGCTTATTTTTTCCTTGGTTCAATTCTAATTTTTACGTATTTTAATGAACCTTTTTTTTTTTTTTGTTCTTTTTCATAGGTGATGACATTCACATTATCTCAATGGTTCCTTATGTTTTTGAACATTTTGCATTATGGTTGGTTTTGGTGGGGCTAATAATTTAACATGACAAGTATGTAATTTGGTCCCCTTTCAACTTACCTTTCAATTTTATCCCTTCAATTACATTTCATGTTTTTTATTATAATATTATAATTTTAAGAATGTTTTTTCAATCACCTACCTTTGCCTTTTTCTTTTTTTAGATGGTTTTGGAATTTAAACAAAGATTTATCATCACAAACTTAGCATCTCACAATTTAAAAATGAAAATTGTGTAACACTAATTCATTCATAATTTGTATGTATCACACATTGATATCATGCATTAAAAATACATTTGACACATGGATTTATTAGAAGATATGAAATTCTTGTGACATTCGTTCATTCATAGGCTCATTTTCATTTGTCAACCCATTTATCCATGTGTCAAATGTGTTTTCAATGCATGATATTTGTGTATAATATGTATGAACCTATGAATGAATGAACTTTGCACGATTTTCACAATGCTTCCAAGGTTAGGAGATGCCCAAGCGACTTTTAATGTCTTTTCATAGTGTTTTGCCCAAAGGCTTTTATGTTTGTTATCAATTCCCCTTCCTTTTAGGCTTCTAACGTTAGCTTTCATCCTTTGATTCAACTTTCATTTGAAAAACTTTTAAGTCTAAATTCATTGGAGTTTCTTAAAGGCCCTTTGATTTGTTGGCAAGCTTCATTCACCATTTTTAGAGAAGGTGTAAGGTTCATTTTCACTCATGCCATTGCCATGGTAGCCTATTTGGGGAGTTGTGCTTTTGTGGCCTTAATTATTATTTTTTCATTCTTACAATATCATCATTCATTTTTGTTAGAGACTACAAGAAAATGTAGTTCAAAAATGGCTTCCATTTTAGACACATTTGAAGAGGATGTAAATTTTATTTACCCTTCTAGTCCACTTGGATCCTCTTTTTCAAACAATTTTCAAATAGAAAAATGAATCATCTTTTTGTGAACATATGATGGAGATTGCACAAACATATGTTTTTCAACAACATCTCAGACATGACTTTCGATCTTCATCATGTGTAGTTTTGGGTTTAGGGCATGGCCCTTTACACCTCTAATCATCCTATCATTTGTATGGCCTTTAACATATATTTCACAATATTGTGCACTGGATTGATTGAGTCTCTCCTCAATTAATGGTTTTTAGGTTTACCTCATTGTACTTATGGTCATTTGATAAGACTTGATGAAAATACATTTCTTGTGGTGTTCCTATGGAGAGGAATGTACAACTTTTCATGATGTTGTTTGAGATGTTTTTGCTTCTATTGCCAGAAATGTCAGGTTTCATGTTTCATACGAAAAACACATATTTTTTTTGATGCCTTTGTCTTTGCTTTAGTTCTCATAATGATGCATTGAAATTGTGTTATTTAAAAATGGGCTTCATATTCTGGCTGATGTTGTCATTTTTGATCCCATTGCATTTTATAAGCATAAGATGACAACAGCCTTAGAGAGAGAGCCCAAGCCTCATCTATTTTGAGGTAGGTTGTCATTGTCAACGAGGCTTCTTCTAAGCTTGGCACTCTTTTGTAAAATTCCTTCTTCTCTCTTTGTCTAATTGCTTCATGTGACTGACGAGAGGTTTAAGACCTATACTTAGGATTCAGATTGGTGCCTTTTCCTAGCTTTTGTGCGTTATCTTGGCTTTTGATGTTGGTACTCTCTTTGTGTTTCTCCCTTTCCCTTCTGGAGTAGTGCTTTTTCTCATAAAGATCAACACTTCTGTTGTCACTTGAATCCAAATTGGAACCTGACTGCAGACCTACCTGCAAGCAGTTAGTTTTTTGGGGTGAAATTTTGTCAAAAGGCGACACACGGTTGTTTGAAAAGGGAATATTATTCTTTCGCAAGTTCCATTAAAAGAAAAGCAAAAGAAAATCGCCAAATTGCAATAGAAAGCTGTTTTTTGCTTGGGAGGGTGTCGCCATATTCATGTGTTGGTACTGACTACATATTTAAGAGTTCTCTGGAAAAAGAGTCACACGTTAAAGCCGAAATCTGCCTAGGGATGCTCCCCACTCTGCTTTTCCCCATTAAGCAATTGCAAGAAAAACAAGGCATCATAAACAGGCTAGCCCTGCCAATAGCTCTGCTAGACCTCCTTAAATGCAGGTCCCAATATCCCAAGCAACGCAAGTACAACATCTTCTCCTTTTTTCTTAGGCCAGCATATTTTATTTACTTTTTCAAAAAAGTTGCAAAGTACAACTTCTTATTTTTATGTGGCCATTTCTATCTGGTTGCACAAGATTGATACTACAAAATTTCCAATCTCAAGGGTGTGTGTGAAGGCAAGTACCCACTTGGAAATAGAACTGGATATTATTTTTTTATTTTTGAAAAATTGGGAGCCAGAGGTTTCACCGTTGTGAAAAACTTGTTTTAGAACCTTAAGAAGCAAGGAATTGGAACCTTTGTTTTCATCAAATTACAAAAGTAGCTAGATCTCTCATGGGAAGTTATCTTCAAAACCTAAAATGAGACCACAATGTTTATAATGTTTCAACATTTTCATCAAATTACAAAAGTGGATCTCGGACGGGAACTTATTTTCAAAACCTAAAATGAGATGACAATAGAGTTTTCCTTAAAGTCACCCCCGTCTTCACCCTATCTTTGGGCCTCCTTTCACCCCCTATCCCCTATTTGAGTGAGGTCCGCAAAGTAAGGGAGTTTTATTCAATCTGGATATGAAATGCTGAAACTCAGCATTCAGTGCACAAGGTTCGAGGTAGTTATAGTAGCTGTACAGGTAGGAGCAGTGAAAATACATGCAGCAGCAATGGAGGCAATCAGGAAAAAGGAAAGTGGGGGGGGCAAAACAGGATGAAACTCAGTTTACCACAAAAGAAAATGGTGCATTTCTGAGTTTCGCGTCCCCTTGAAGGCTAATGTACTTTTTTTGCCGGTCTTTTTTTTGAATCTCAGGAGGTTTTGGACGAAACTCAGGGTTCCGGTGGTCCTGTCTTTTCCTGATTTACGGAAAACTCTATTGTTTTAATATTTCCTTCAAATTACAAAAGTAGTCAGATTTCCAAGGGGAAGTTGTCTTTAAAAACCTAAAATGAGACAACAATGGTTATAACCAATGGTTTTGAATGCAGGTTTCGGGTTTCCTTGCTCGGCAAGGAGTACCTACTTTCTTGACAAGAGTAGAAATCAAGTAATACTTTTCATGAAGGTGGCGTTCAATTTGATTGGTTCTATGACCTTACTGATGGCACGATCAACAAAATCATGTCTTATAAGTGTGCAGTGACAGCTTGTAGAGAACTCGACTAGGTTTGGATTTTATACTGAAATCCCAACTTGAATACTTTCACTTTGCTGCGTCAGAGTGTGTTTTTCTTCAAATTTGCGAGCTAGTTGGACTGACAATCATCCACAAGAAGACAAGGGGAGAGAGAGAGGAAATAGAATTTCTTTTGCAACCTATACATAGTCTACATTTGGGGATTTCGAACTTTGTTTTCTTCCAAATGGTGATTTGGGTCATTTTTTTCCCCCAAAAAAAAAACCTATGGAATTCCAGCCCCTTGTTGCCAAGTGGCCAAAATTTGGCACCAAAAAAAAATGCATAATTGAATTTTACTTTTAGTTTGATAATTTGGGATGGAAAACTCAACTCCTAAAACTTAACTAGGCACCTAACCTAAGTCACATTACCTACGTACTCACATACTTCATCCACGTTGAGTTCCTTCATCCTTTGGTGATGTATAGGTGTTGGTGGTTCACCCATTTGGGAAGTGAAGTCTGAAGGCACCCCTGATAAGCAACATGTTTTTTTGGGGGCGAAATTTGCCCACTTGGTGACCAAAAACCAGGGTTGCAACTTGTACAAAAACTTTGTTTTGTGAAAAAAAATGGCATGAAGAAGTCGCCATATTTTGAGGCAAAGAAAAAGCTGAATTTGCCAGATTTAGCCCATAGCTCCTAGGATGTCTGCCACAATAGAACGGGCTTCCATAAAAATTCTACTTTGCTCCCTGACCTGTAGCCAAACTTGGCTCAGTCCTCTTCTGGAGAATCGCCAGTCCACGTACCTAACAAATTTGGCGAAAAAAAAAACCCCCCTGCAAGTAGGTGTAAATTTTGTAAAAACCTTTTTTTGGATTTAATTTTTTTCTAGTGTAAATTAGACTAAATATTCTAATTTTTGAAAAAAATTCGCCAAGATTATAATATCACAAAATTGAAACTTTAAAAAAAAGGAAAAAAAAAAGACCTTTAACTTATCATGTGAGAGACTACACTAGTGTGAAAACTGATGTAAATAATGGCCATGGCATTGCCAAGAAAAATGGGCCAAATTTTCTCAAATTGGCCATGGTGAGTTTGGTAACTCTATCCTCATAAAATTGAGAGGCTAATCGAAGTCCCGAAACTTAAGTATCTTCAAATTTTTCCATGTTACCTTCGATCAGGACGTGCCACGTCGGACGACAGGTGTGGGGTTTGGGTACTGATCCGGTGTAACCGGACCCGTTATGGGCAGTTCTCTGTAATCTAGCCGTCCGATCTCAAATCGGACGGTCCAAATCTCTAGGGAAGTTCGCCCTCATTTCGTGAAGCTCTGCGGCGATGGCGGATTGGAGCATGTTTTGCGCTGTGCATGATGTCTCGCGCTTTTGCGTTTCTCGTGCACTTTTGGGGTTGTCCTTGATCTCTGTTCTCTTTTTGCCCCAGACCTACAATAATCTCCAACTCGGAAGCAAGCAGTGCCACTTTGTAGAGCTGGAAACGGTCCAGAGACGAGTAAGATGCAGGCCTTTTGTTTGCTTGACTGACTGCTGCAGAAGACAATGGAGGGAAGAAGAGATCAACAATAGAGAGAATCCATCCATGGTCTCTTCTTGCACCTCTTACCTGATCAAGCAGATGTAGGTTTTTATTTTTATTTTTTTTCTTTTAAGTCCTTTTTTTTTCCGGCTTCTTCTTCACAGAGACTTCCTTTTCGAGAACTTGTTGGTGAGAAGGAGGAGGAGCGATGGCGATGGGATCGGGAAGCGGCAAGGGGAGGGAGATGTCGACAAGCGCAAATGTGTACAGGAAAATAGTTCTGAGTTATACATATGTAGGAATCTGGATCTTTTTGAGCTTTACGGTGATCATCTTCAACAAGTACATTCTGGATCGCAAGATGTATAACTGGCCATTCCCGATTAGTCTTACAATGATACACATGGCTTTTTGTTCCTCACTTGCATTTCTCCTTGTGCGCGTGCTCAAGGTGGTGGAGCCCGTTGTAGGGATGACAAGAGAGTTTTACATGTCGTCAGTAGTGCCGATCGGTGCCTTGTACTCCTTATCGCTTTGGTTGTCCAACTCTGCCTACATCTATCTCTCCGTCTCCTTCATCCAGATGCTCAAGGCGCTCATGCCCGTAGCTGTGTACTCCACCGGTGTCCTGCTGAAGAAGGAGGTTTTCAAGTCGCAGACGATGGCAAATATGCTAGGTATCTCGCTAGGGGTAGGGATTGCGGCTTACGGAGAGGCGAAGTTCAACGGATGGGGAGTGATGCTGCAGCTGGGAGCAGTGGCATTCGAGGCAATACGTCTGGTTTTGATTCAGATCCTTCTCACATCCAAGGGCATCTCCCTAAACCCTATAACTTCCCTGTACTATGTAGCGCCTTGCTGCTTTGCATTCCTGTCGATCCCTTGGATTCTAATCGAGTATCCATCGCTGAGAGACACATCGTCATTCCAGTTTGATTATCTGATGTTCGGGACGAATGCCGCCTGTGCGTTTGCACTAAACCTGGCAGTGTTCCTGCTTGTTGGGAAAACCTCAGCTCTCACAATGAATGTGGCAGGTGTAGTGAAAGACTGGCTGCTCATAGCCTTCTCGTGGTCTGTGATTTTGGACAGAGTCACCTCTATTAACCTGGTAGGCTATGGCATTGCATTCATTGGCGTGTGTTTCTACAACCATGCAAAGCTGCAGGTACTCAAGGCCAAGGAAGCACAGAAGAAGGTGCAAGCAGATGAGGAGGCTGGCCTTCTCAAGGACCAAAAGCTTGATAGACTAGAAGAGGATCGGAAGAATGACTCAAAGCCTTAAAACAGATCCCCTAAGTATGGAATTTCTCTTCCTTGGGACACTGTTAGCTTTCTTCATTATTTGAGCCAGGAAGCCATCTGTCTGTTTCAGAAACAGTCACTAGTCTATTTTGGTGACGTTTGAATGGAGAACAGACATAGTCAACTGTACACTACTTTCTGTGGTAGCTTATCTGTGTTATTGGGCATGATGCAAGCTCAGAACTTGTCTGATAGAACAAGATAGTCATGAACATATGGGTTTCTCAAGACAGTATGCCACACTGATCCCACTTCTCTCCCCTATTCTGGTTTTAAGTTCCCAGACCACTCTATTGAGGCTCAATCTACCTATTCATTCTTGTTGAGGGTTGGACATTTTAGGTAATGGTGAAGATGATGTTGAAAGCATCAATTGGAAGGTGGATTTCATTTGACCTACTTGGGTTAGGGATGCCCCCATAGGCAAAATTTTGTGCAGCAAAGGGCAGGAACTATGGCTAACATGGCTGCCAATCTTTTGCTGTATATACAAGGATGTATGAGTTCAAGATATTTGACACTTCCTTGCCAGAGTTTATTTTTCACTCATATTTGCTGTGGGTTTTCTCTTGCTGATACTTTTCAAATGCTGGTACTCTTCTCAACAAACTCCCTTTCCAGTTTCTTCATCCTTCTCTGTTTCTCTCCATGGGATTTGTGGCATCACTTATCAACCCTGCATCTCCTCAGATTCAAATTGGGGCTCAGAATAGGCAACAAATAGAATGCTTTTTGTTGGTCTTAAGTCTTTTAATCTATCTTTTGTGCTCAATGACAGTAAGATAGATTGCAGTGAGCATCAAAAGTACAAGTATCACTGATCTCATGTTGGATCTCTGAGTTGAATTTCAGGTGACCATGATTTGTAAGCACAGAGATTGATATTTTTCTGTACAAATAATTCATTGATGAATTGTTGGTACTGGTGTGCAGCATATCACACTTTGAGTTCTTTACCCACCCAGTGACAAGTATTTTGGTTGAGAAGTTGCTGTACCCATTGGATCCATAGTTCAGTAGTGAGCTTAACTTTCTTGACTGCATTTGGCCTGCCCAACTAATAAGCTAAGAACACTTGACCTGCCAATCTTTTGGAGGAGAATTTGTGTAATTGTTGTCATGTAGAATAATAGCTGAATTTCTTTGATCCTGGCTCTGATCTCCTGCTCTTCATGGCTCATAACTGCCACCAGATACCTAAGAACCAGATCTCATGTTGAATCTCAGTTGCATCTCAACAGCAAAAAACTATGAAAAATTGTCACCAAGATGTAGCTAGCTTCAGGGAACATTGGGCATGAGTGCAAATGAAACTTCAAATCAGGGGAATCATAATTTCAACAAATGGCAACCTTATTATAATATCTACTACTGAAAGGAGACTGAACAGCAGAGTCCAGAGGTACAGATGCTTGCCAAAAATGTGCATCATTTTTGTGAACCAGGCCAGCAAACCTTGCAGCATTTGGTGAACATAAATTGAACAAAGAAGTGGCAGTTTTTGAAGAACCTTCCAAAAAGAATTCACACCAGCAATGGATGGATTTAAAGGAATGAGCTTTCGTTGAAAACGCAGGCTACCATTGAAGTAAGTAGTATGCATTGAAGCAGAATTCGCTTTGCAAATGGAAGTCTCGTTGAATTTCAGAAACCTCAAAGAGAAAACCTGCATTTCGCTGTTGGTTTCGGGAACTGAAGGCAGAAACCTAACCCTAAAAAAAGGTCTCCTCTCGATCATCATCGACGGTTAAGATCAGATCCCGGGACATTGGGGGATCGTGGGCATAGATCAACGGCAAGCGTGAATTCTAGGGTTTGGGGATCGACGGTGGGTAGTCGAAGGGAAAGCAGCGCAATAAGGAAAGGAGAGGTGACAAAAGGTTTCTTTCTCTTTGCGATCCTCACGAATTCGAGCTTCCTTCGCGGCGTTGTTGTTGCGATCGATCTTCGTCTCTCGGAGCTTGGAGACAGTACTATCGCCAGGCTATCATGTCGGTCGACGAAGCTGCCTGCACTTATGCGGCTCTGATCTTGTTCGATGATGGCATCACCATCACCGTATCCTCTTAGGGTTTTCCTTCAGCCCCCCTTTCTATCTCTCTTTCTGTTTCTTTAAAGGTTTTGTTTCTGGGTTTTTGTTTCCTTAGCGGTGTGATGTAAACGATTGGAGTTGTGCATCGTCCCTTGTGAAGGCGGAGAAATAAAATTGTGTCTTATTCTTTGGGTTGGTTGTTTTTGGCGGCCGTTTTGCATGCTCGCAATATTTTCGAAGAGCTTTCTGTTTGTTGTCTTTGATATTGTGTTGACGCTTTGTTCTGTTTAGGCATTGGTGCTTTTTGCTGATAGTTTCGAGAGTTTGATGATTGTGGAGTGTTCGGAAAGTAGTCCTTGACAAGAGGACAACAGGCTGATAAGATCGCGACTTTGTGTAAGGCCGCCAACGTCAAGGTGCAGTCGTATTGGCCTGCTTTGTTCGCCAAGCTTTTGGAAAAGAGAAATGTGGAGGATCTCATCACCAACGTTGGCTCCGGTAAGTCTGTTGTTGACCTTCCTTGATTAGATGGAGCATGGGTACAAAATTTATGTGGTAGTTCCTTTGTCTTCTGCCCACGGTTTTTTGGTGTTGTGACTTACGACGGCGGCTTGTAAGACACCGTCAAGACACCAGTTGAGATAAGTCTTGATTAAGATTATTTGATCAAACTATAGCTTCGAACTGAGTGCTGGAGACTGTGGATGACAGGTGGAGGTGGGGCTGCCGTGGCTGTGAGCGCTGGACCTTCTGCTGGCGCTGCCAAGGAAGAAGCGGCTGCTGTCGAGGAGGAGAAGAAGGTAAGAGTTTTTTCAATTGGCTACTTCTATGATGGCTTGTTCAGTAATCTGAAACAGGGTGATTTGTTTTCATAGTCAAGTCAACATTTTTCTAGCTCATGGATGTGTCAGTAGCTTCCCCTCAATCCTCTGAACAGTAGTGATGGAGAGGTCTGCTTCATTTGCTGCCATTCCAATTACACATCAAGGTTTTTTCTCTAGAGTAGAATCATTTGCTGTCAGCTCATACTGCTGCAGCACTGTCCCCTCTGTGTTAATATCAGGATACTTGTTGACCTGCAGAAAAGTAAATGGAAATGGGCCTATTGTATGTGGTAGTAAGCCTCAGCTTGCTGTAACATTTGGGTTGGCTACAGCAAGCTTGTTGTAACTTGCTATAACATCCAGGATGGACAGTGCATATCAAGCATAGTTTATCACACTAGTATGAGCCCAATGAGTTAGTGTTAGTAGGTCTCTCAATGATGAAGTAAGTGTCATAATACTTAATTATTTAGTCTCATGTCTCAAGTATTCAGTAACCAGTTAGTCTGATGGAAAATTTTGTCTGTTTGCAGGAAGAGGCAAAGGAGGAAAGTGATGAAGACATGGGGTTCAGTTTGTTTGATTAGTTTTTTTTGCTGAAATTGTAGAAAGCCCACTTTTGCTCCCCCCTTGCACCACAGTTAGTTTTGTTGTAAGGTTGTCTGTTTGAGTTTTGGTGCTGAATTGCTATTGTGGCAACAAGAAGTAAAAGCTTGGATGCGTTCCAGAGCACCATCATTGAATACCCTGTTGTGGGTTATTCTACTTAAGTAACACCCTCTTCATTCAACTTGGGAATTCAGTTTTGGTCATATCTTTTGTTGCATGTTGTCATTTTTCTCCTCTAAAGATCTGTCAATTCACACTAGTCTTTTAAGTCAAGGTTTTATGAGAATGCACAATTCACACTTCTGGTCTTTTGTCATAAATTGCAGAGAAATCAGTTGGACAATCATCTTCTCTATAGAAAGGACTAAATGTAGGGTGGAAGTGAAAGACATTTGTAAAAATGAGATATAGTTGCTCTATCTCTTATGCAATGTCTCTCTTCCATTACAACTACACCTGACTTCAAATTTGTGACAACTAAAATTTCTCACAATTGAGGTCTACTTTGTGTTTTTGTCTTGCTATGGTTTGTTTTTGACTCGTCGCTGTTAGTTATTTTTCCTTCTCTTATTTTCTTGATGTTGTCTTGTAAAGATATTCAATGATGGATGAGTATGACTAATACTTTATGTTGGGTGCCTTATACTAATTCAAGCTTCGGAGGTGATCATAAAGTTGCATCAGTTCAATGTTTAGTTATTTTTGCATTTGATGGATAGCACACAATCTTGACCATGACAGATTTTGAAGTCCTATATGGTTATAAGGATCTCCCATTTGTTGGAAATTGGTGGAAAGCTAAGAAATTTGGTTAAACCCTACAATTACTATGTGGGCCATTATTTCTTCTTGACAGAATATGGCCAGAATGAACAAGCAACCACCAGAACACCATGAAGAATGATGGTATGTGCTCAGACGAGGAAGTTTGCAGTAAAATTTTGTCATAGGACATAAGGTTCTGGTGTTGGTGCACATGGAGTGGTTCACAGATTTGAAAACAATCTATAGATTTTGATTGTAGGATTTTCCAACAGTTGATATGAGTTTTGTATGTTCAGGAAGTCAAGGTTGTATTACCGCGCATGGTGGTATGGTGTATTGTTTGAACATGAATGTAGGGTGACAAGACAATGTACAAACAACCTTACCTACTTGGAGATGGGCTAGCTTCCATCATAAGTGACCTTGCACCAAGACTGAGAAGATTGCATAGTTTTAGAACCTTTGTACAATCATAAGCACAAAAATGGAAGGCCAATTGTTCAAAACGCCATCTGTATTTTGAAATATATGTTTGGACTGTAAAGGGAGCTTCCATAAGACTATAAGACCACAAATTTTTATTGATACTGATGTCAGTGCTGTTTACATGTTCTCCACCACCTAATACTTCAAAGGAAGGAGGTGGATGTGAACAATTCATCAAGTGATTCAAATTGAAACGATGCACACAAGGCCTTAATGAGAGCAGTAATAGAGTGAGCATAATCAGAATGCAGTAATATAAAAGAATATGTCAGAATTCTAAATTGATTACTTTTAGTGGAGTTGAATTGTCACAACCTTGAGAACTATCTTGTGATGCAATGCCGTTGAAGTTTGGCAAAGCATAAAAAAGGAATGAGTTGAATACTATTTGCATCTCGTCCTGATGCAAAGTCTTTGTCAAATAAATGTCTATGGATCTTTTGTTTGGTTTCAATGTTTGAAAACTAACTTTTATGACAAGCGTATATACATGCTTATGGTAAATTGCATTATAAAACTCTTTGAATAGCTAGGCGCATCACTTTCTGTGACATTTTTTTCAATTTTACAAATGCCTTGTGCAAAAGGAAAGGTTTGAACAATTTTCCCATCCCCTGAGGAAGTGCAAGGAATTTATCATTTTAGTGACCCAATCACCATTCGTAATCTGGTGGACATAACTTGCTCTACATCAAAATGCAACCACTATTTGACCATTAGCAAGCAAATACCTACATGACCATTTCTGCATCTACCCAATACCTCATAACACTCATTGAGGAAAAGTAGGAGAAGAACCAGGAGATTTAGATGAAGTCTCTTCACATTGGGGAACTGCAAACTTGATCCTGGATTTTGACTCAAACCACCAGAGGAGGTGGATCAGAAATGGAAACCGTGCTATGTTGAGCGGGTGGAAAGAGTACAGTGCCCAATAGTGATGAATGCACTGTACAAGCTCCTTGGCTGAGCAAGTTTGCCTGTGTATGCTTGCAAAATGTTACATTCTACTTTGGAAAAGAGCTGCTAGAACTCCTTGTATGGAGGAGCCTCATACTTGTTACATCAACTGCCAAATTCATCCCCATATGAGCTGAAATTTACAGAGAGCTGAAATCACCAAAAGCCACACACCAATCATGAAAAACTGAGACCAACGAAGTTGGGTGGTCCAAAGAGGTTTGACACAATCAATCTATACATTTCTTGCTCAGCTTCCAGGAAGACATAAAGGGCCAGGCAGAATGGCAACATATTCTGGGAAAAAGAGGAAGAGATGTCAAGCATCTGGCCTGACCTTCCTTAACCTCCTCCATTAATGTTTTTTCTGACAGCACGTGGAATTTGACGATTATGCATTTTTTTCTCAATGAAACAGCTGAAAATGGAATTAACAGTAGGAAGAGATTTCCAATGACATTAGGTGACTGTTACCAAAGCCCTGCACTAATACTTGAAGGACATTTACACAAACAAAACCTTGAAAAGCATAAACTGAGTCTGGTGGCTGACAATCCAGACATCAAAATATCTCGCACTGCATGAACCTCACCTCAGGAAGTAAATCATGGCAGGAACAACCATGAACCCAGGAACCCAAGAACCTTGGAAGGCTGTGGCACATTTTCTGGCTTATGGCACTAGAATTTGTTGCTAAACATCACACATACACATCTGCAGTGGCATTATCATGCTCTTTCTTTTTGTCTAACAGCAAACAGACTCAAGGTAGTGAGAGATACCTATGATACTTTTGTGAGTGACATCTCTTCAGTGGCCATGTAAGGTGTGGGATTCACAGATTGCTCCAGGTCCATAAAATACATCTCCACCTCTGCTGGGTTGATATTTAGGTCATGAATAGGAACACCTTTGTTGGACACTGGTTTTGCAAAATCTCCAACATTATATTTACACATGGCAATCACTTCTCACTTTGAAGTTGGCATCCTTGACCAGACTTGTAATGTAATGCCTGTTTGATGCCTCTTCTTTCCACCCAACTGATGCCAATTTAAAGACCATCACAGATCACAGATGATCAAGTGTAAGGGCTCTCAAACAAAAAATGTACAGCTTGTAGATTATGTATATAGTGCATGCAAAAATGATGAAAAAAAATACCAATGCAGCAATTGACGTAAGATGCTTCAATGCTGCTTTTTTGTGATGTTTTAATCACAAAAAAAGGAGAACATCAGTATGTAAAACAGATCTGTAATTGTATGGGTTTAGGGATCTTTCCTCCCATCAGACATGGCATGGTAACCTTTAGGATACATCACTCCATATTCTTTGGTGTTTGAAAGCTCCTTGGAGTAATCAAAGTGAAGAAATGTAATGAAGGGACGAAAAGAAAGGGTATAGCATAGATCCATACAACTATCTTCAATTATAATCTTTGAACTCAAAACAGCAAGAAAAACCACATCATCACAATCATGCATATTTTATACCAGTAGATCACAATCACGTATCTATTCTTGGGAATACTAAAACCAGGAAGAGTTTTAGTACTTTGCAAAACAAGAATTGAGGTTCTTGTTCCAGAGACCAAAGACACACTCCATGCCTACCCATCATATCAGTAGTCTATCCATCATATGAAGCAGTGACAACTTCTCACTGCGGAAGCATTCAAATTCGTATAATTGGGAAAATAATCATGGGATAAGCAACAACAAAAAATTGAAGTGTCGAAGTCTTCACCCCCAGTGATCTCATGATCAGAACATTAATGGACCTTCAAATCATTGATGATGTGAATGACATAATCAACCTTTGAACCCTCGTAATATGTTAACTTCTAAACAATGATAAATCCTACTACTTAGTCTTCGTCAAGTTGAAACAACAAGACTTTGCCATTCTTTGGTGAGAAAAGGTTTCTGATCTTAACAAGAAATATATGGGGGCTCTATAACAAGAATGCAATCAAATTCAACCAAACACCAATAATTGTAGATGGCAAAAACATGAATATATGATATATATTTGTCGATGTTTTTCACTATTGATTGTGGGTTGAAATATCCTTGAATCAAATTACCTAGGTTCCACCTTAGTAGCTTATCCTATGAACCCTCATACTTCCCTCTTCCCCCACCTAGGCAACTAGGTATGTGATTAAATATTAAAGGTAAGTAGATAAGGAATTGGAAATGGTTATTATGTAGGTGGGTAAGGTCTCTTTCACTTTGATCAAAGTGGCCTAATGGAAAGAGATTTTGTCTCCAAACAAATTTCCATTACATCTTTCCTTCATTGTATTCACACAATTCTCCAAGTCAAGCATTGATTGAAATACATAGTTGTGACTCAACTTATGAATCATCATAATGTGAAACATATCATTCCTTTTCATGAGAACATGTATTTCAAAATGTTTCCAACATTCTCAACATTAATTATTTACAAATTTTCAACCCAATTATAGCTCTCCAATGAAAGTGCTTTTCCATACAATTAAAAACATGACATGATTTTAGTGGTTTTCTATTACCTTGTTGCCATCACCATATATTGTGTGTATATGTGACAACAACAAGCTAATGGAAAGAACCGTGCTGGTTAATCACTTGGTGACTATTATGAGGAGATGCATGTGAATGGTCAGTAGTGGTATTGGAAAGTTCTTGATTTAAAAAAAAATTAGGTCTAAGTTTTAAGTTTTGTTCTAAGATATCCAGATTTGAGGTTCAACATTTTATTAATATTGTCATTAAATTCAGTCTAGACTTTTTTTAAAAATTGAATTATAGCTTGATTTGGGTATGTTGTCTCCTTTTAAACATGTTTAAATCTTCTAGGTGAATAAGTACAACTTTTATTTTTATTTTTAAACATGATTTTTTTTTAATGCTAGTAGTTAATTTTAATTGGTTGTAAATAATTTTTATTTTGAACTATGTGGAGTAGTTGAACAAACTAATATTACACCCAAAAAATTATATTTAGTTGTGCACATGTAATGGAGATGGAATTGGACTTGATTTTAATCAGACTAGGTTTCAATTTTGATAAGAAAAGACTATAGTTGAAAATGGTTTCAAGATTGAATTGGAGGTTCCATCAAAATCTAGAAAAATTCAAAGTAAAAATCAAAGGTTCTTTTTAAAATTAAGAATTGAACAACACTAATTAGTACATAGTTAACCATTGTGATTAGTGGTTAGCTATGGGACAAGAATACAATGAAAAAGTGGTTCATGTTCACAGATCGTCCATCTTACATGGTGCACTATTGCCCAATTTACACTTGATCCTCTTTAAACTCCAAAGATAAATAACCAACTTTGAAAGTAGTCTTTGGTTGGGTGGTCTCCTTTGATGATCTATCTATGAAGGAAGGTAGTTTGTTCACTCTCGGTGCTATTGGAAAGCCCTTGATGAGCAGGGGTACATTGAATATTGAACAATTTTTTCATTAAAGTTTTATATAAATCAAAACTAAAAATCATAAGAGAATTCAGGCACACTTTTGGTATTGTTGGTAAACCCTTAGTGGGTAGGATTGATGAAGGTGATTTTGAAAACTAGACTTAAGGTGTGGGAGATATTGAATTTTCAAACTAAATTTCAAAAGATGGTTTTGGTAGGAGAAATTTGTTGGGCAACAAGTTCACACTTTGGCCAACAACAGAGGCCACACTAGACTTTAAGCTCATGCTTTGAAGGAACCATTCCTCTTGATGGCACCAAGGGGAGATGGGTATGCATGTTTATTTTTAAATCTTACTACAACCTTGAGGATGGCACCATCACCAAACTAGCTCTTTGTGGTTGAGACCATGGCAAAATAAATCTCACTGGCCTATTGAAAGAAAATATAATGCACCATTTACTCCTAGAGACACCAAATAAAAGTTTCCAATATTCCATGATGGTTGCATGCATAACTAGTGTGCGGTCACAAGGAATGTTGGAAAATAACTACCATCCCCAAAATTATACTCAATTTTAGAATTGTAGTATGTTATGGCTAAAGCCTTTGACTCCAATTTAATATCTAAACCCAAAAAAATAATATTTATTCTCCATCTTAAGCTAACAAGCTGAAAAAATAATAATAATAATAAAATCTTGGAAATGAAACATGGGTTGAAAAATAGATCCATACTTTTTTTTTTTGGGGATCCATAAGCTTTAACCCATACAGCCCTGCTTGAAGACATATAAATTAGTACCATAATACATGGGCACCTTCAGCACTTGTGTGGCGAATAATTAATATAATTTTAAATTTCTAATCTGGTGCCTGGATTTTTTATTCTGAAAATTTCAACAAAGAAGGAATTAACCAAATAAAAATTGCAAAAAACTTTAAAGCTTTTACTGCTAACCTTGTGGTTAGATGATTCACATTCAACAATATATTTTCATTACATTGGATCAAAGTTTGAATCTTGTTCCCTTCAAGTGCTGCTAGGCTTTTATAATGATTTGATTGAAGTTTTGAAAACTTTGACATAAAATGCTGAATTTTGCCAAAATGAGAAGATAATTTAATTTATGCGGAAGCTACCCATGTATAAATACAGTATTCTCATATGTATTACACAAATTGGAATAATGGGAACCTTCTTCACCAAGAACATGAAATAGAATGAATGCCAAACATATTTTGGCAACAATGTTACACATTTGATGCCTATTATGCCGAAACTGGCCGTTCTCACCTCCTGATCGCCTGACTTTACAGATAACTTTAATACCTACTAGAGTTTGGAGTTTTTGGAGTTCTGAATGATTATGCCGAAACTGGCCGTTCTCACCACCTAATCGCCTGACTTTACAGATAACTTTAATACCTACTAGAGTTTGGAGTTCTGAATGATAGATGTCCAAAATGCATGGAGAAAATGTCTGACATCTCTTTATTGCAGAACAATATACTTTTTTAATTGTCAATTATTATCCCCAAGTAGGGACTGTACTCTCTACTATGTAGATTGTCTTAATATTTGGTGTTATGAGATTTTTACAGCATGCAAGAACAATAGAAGGCATAGAATGAAACACAAATTTGTGTTGTCCATTGTAAGTTTTAAATTTGGATTCCTGCAATTGAAGGTGAATTCATTCGGTCTTGTGTGCATGTATTTATATGTGTCACTTTGTTGGCTTGCCTCCTACCAAGACAATATTGTGTTTAGATTCATATTATAAAGTATAGTAGCTTAAGTATAGTGGCTGTTGTTGAAACTTGAGATTAGTTACAGAGTTATAATAATATCTTGAAGGATTTTGGTTTCTTTTAGAGGATTTTTTGAAGATTATATTTTTGCATGGTGAAATATTTGAGTTTCCACAAATATTCTTTTGCCTTACGATACCTTTTAATGTAAGTGGCAAGGCCACAGTGTGCCACACCCCTTGTTAGTTTTGATAATATTGTGCACTCGTATTGTAATGCACAATGTATATCAATAACTTTAAAGAATCAACTGGAAATATCATAAGAAAAACTTGCAAAATTTCTTGGATCTCTTTCAATGAATTTATTGAATAAAAGAAAAAAAAGGTGAATAATAATTATCTTGTTCATAGGATCATACCTCATTTGGGGGTCATGAAAGCACTTGTATGGGAAGAAGTTGTGTCTTAATGATTCTCATATGATGATGTCTCCCTTGAATTGAAATGAAATGAGTGAGAGCTTCTTCTGACTCCATTATTGATGGGAATTCAACTGCCCAGGTGCTCCACCACCCAACTTGACCCAGATATGAAATAAACCCAAGTGGGTAACACAAAGGCAAGGTACCACCACCTCTCTTCTAAAGTGAGTCCAAGGGACAGCCTAGTGGAAAGTACTTACATTATTATGCATAGCTTAGTAGTGAAATAATACACTACTTTTGAAAAAACTCCACCTACCTTTAATATTAAAAAGAAAGAAAGAAAGATTGTAAACACCTCTTACTATAAAATGAAGGTATTTATTCATGCTTCTATTAATTAACTAATTAATTAATTAATTAACTAGGGGTATTAAATACTAATTAATTAATACATATGGTTAGTTAGTTTTTTTTCTGAAGGAGTCACGTTGATTGGCCCATCACCAATGTTTCGGGAAAATTGCACACTCCCTCCCCACCCGACATAGAAGCCTACATATGATTCACTCCCCCAAAATAAAATAAAAATCATGCTTCCCTTACACCCCTCCCCTCCCTTTACCACTTATATACATGGAAGTTGGAATGTGGCCAAACAATATGAGATAAAGCTGTGTGCTAGTGGGAACGTCTTGGGGAACACATTGGGAACTCGAGGAATATTCTGGGAACCTGATGGGAATCCTTTGGAAACTTGATGAGAAACCATTGGGAACCGGAGGGGCGGGGCAAAAAAAGAGAAACCTCTCCCCCCACCCCCCTCAAAACCCAAAAGGAAAAAACTAAGTCCCCCTTGAGTGCATGCTAAGGAGCCTTCTCATTGGCTGCATGCATTTTTTTAATTTTCAAAACTGTTTGTTTGTCACCATTTTCAACCTGGGCTAATACCCTCATGATAAACCAGGGTTACTTATTGCTACTTCTAGAGTACTTCTATTAATTTGGGCTACCCATTGGAAGTTTAAAATAGAAATCAATCGATTTTCTTTGAAAATGAATTGGGAACTAGAGAACCCCAAAAAACGCTTATCGTTCACCATTTTGAAAAAAAAATTCAGCAACTAAAAATCAATTTGCCATTAAAAAATCAACACTTTTAAAGTTGAATTCATTATAAAAACTAACGTATTTAAATTTGAACTCGTGCTATCTTGCAGGTGCTTGTTGGCACTCGACCATGCTAAGTGCTACTTACAAAAGGTTATATTATCTATATCACACACACCCACCTAAATTCTGCATTTCACACAAGAATTTGTTGGACATGAGCAGAGCATTCTTATAGAGCTATGAACAGTGTTTTTAATGGTGAATTTTCGCCAAATTTTTTTACCTAACAAATTTGATTTTGAGCTATACAAAGTATTTTTCCATGGGAAAAATGGTCCAAAACTGCCAGATTTTGGGGAAAAAAAGAAAACCTAACCGCCAATTTTTTTGGCGATAAGTTCCAGTGGGTAGCCAACAATATAGAAGGATTCTGTTTTTTTTTTTCTCTACTTTCATATCTGGTATGTAGCCAAATATGGCTAAATTATCTTTTGGATGAATGCCACCTTGGCAACACCACAATATCCTTTTGAAAAAAAAAACACTGGCTGTGAACGATTCCCAGCTTGGTGACTAAAAAAGAGACCATTAAATTATAGCTTTTTCAGGCCCCCAACTTTTGGTCTTTTTTTGGTGCTGTATACATAGTTCCCAAAACTCATGGTGGAGAAGTAGGCTATATTCCACCCAGAAAACCATATATAAAAAAACTCTCACCACCCAGTGGAAATCCTTCTTTTTCAGACTGACATTAAGAGTTAGGGGTAAAGTATCCAAAAAAAACTGGGGACGAAATCAAAAGTCAGGATGAAAAGAGTAGACAGGATAAAAAGAGGGAACCAAACCAGTTTTCTCACATAAGTTTTGGTCCTTTCAGGAATTGCATTTAACCACCTCCCACCCCAGTTTTGGATTTACCTTCGCTCCGTGTGTCTCCAGTGCTGTTCATATTCCTCACCAAATCAAAGTCTTTGTGTCAAAACAAATCCTGGAAAAACTCAGAACTGATACTCACTCAGTTTCATTGAATGGTGCCCAGTTTTGCTCACTTCCCTGCTGCACTAAAATTGGGGATGAAACAGGGATTACAGGGTCAAACTAGGGGCCCAACACAGGATGACTTTGAGGATAACTCCATTGGGATAAAAAAGGCTTTTAGATACCCCCACCAAACTGCTCTGAGTTGAGACAAATTATAAGTGAGTCACGGTTTTGGTGTGCACAAAAGAGTCCAAGATTTACATTGAATGCATCAAACCAAGCAACACAAGATACACACTATACCACAATTCACGTTGATAACCAGTCCAACTTTTGCTACATTCAGGGGGTGTAAAACTCCCCCCCCAAAAAAGCTTTTCTTTGTTGTGTATGGGACTATAGACTACACTGAATTGGGTTAGAAATGGGTCAAGTTTAAGTATACCACAAATTTAAGTAGAGCTCACCCAGCTGAAATTCCATCACTTTTTCCCCACCAAGAAACAGAAATTTGAGACTTTCCAAATGCAACCGTCAACAACATTGGGTTGTTCTTTACTTTTATGAAGAATCTCTGACTTTGGTTCTTGAAAACAAATTGGAATTGTCTTGGTTCCAGTTTTAGTTCCAATTATAAATAGAATTGGCAATTCCAGGTTTGGTACTTGACCTCCCCCCCCAAAAAAAAAAATTTTAAAAAACAAAAAAAAACCCCAGTTCTGGTTCCAGTTTTGAAAACGAGTCCAGCTGAATTTCTACTACTCAGGATTGGAACTGGTGATTAATTGCTGGCTAATCAAAAGATCTAGTCCGTGTTATTGGCTAATCAACCCTCCTGACTGCACCAGCTCCGTTTGGGATGAACTAATGTTCATCCCAGGTATTGAAGCTCCCGCAGTCAGAAGGGTTGAGTCAAAAAGGTTTTCTGCCCACCCTCCAACAGTTTTTTTTTTCACCTCGTACTGCCCCTGCTCACCCCAACTACCCTGTTTACCCACCTACCCCGCTTGGGTTGCAATGGCAACAACTATATCTCTTCTTCTTAGTTAAACTTATAATTCTTGGGGAAACCTATATCTATTCTTGATTAAATTTATAACTCTTGGCAAAACTTACATCTTTTTTTGGTTAAATTTTTCTCTTTTAGCAAAATCTATATCCGTTCTTGGTTAAACTTTTCTTTCTTAGCAAAACAGATATCTCTAAACTTCTAATTCTTGGCAAAACTTATATTTTTTCTTGGCTAAATTTTTTTTTCTTGACAAAACTTAAAACCTATATCTATTCTTGGTTAAACTTCTAACTCTTGGCAAAACTTATATTTCTTCTTGGCAAAACTTAAAACCTATATCTATTTTTGACTAAAATTCTAATTTTTGGCTAAACTTTGACCTCTCAATAAAACATTTCTATTTGTTGGCTAAACTCTTATCTCCCGACAATTATTTTACATATTTTTGGCTAAACACATACCTTTTTATATTTTGGCTAAACCTCTTTATTTCATGGTTAAACCTATACTTTTCTAGGAGGGAAAAAAAATGGAATCCACAAGGTGTAAAATGAACTTCAATATATTTATTTATAGAAATCAATCAAGGACATAAAAAATAATGTTGACTTTAATGAGAAAAAAATAATATTTTGTTTCATGTATTTTCAATGATTATTTAATTCAATCACTTAAATCATACAAATATGAATGCAAAACACATGGTTTTTAAAGGGGGGTTAAATTCACATATAGAGGTTAAAGGTTTAGGTTTTGGGCATTACAATACTCATGTCACTTTAAGTTAACACCATGTTTGTAGTGGTTTGGAGTTCCCAAAACTAACACCTATTATATGAGCAACATGTAGGTATTACATGTTATCACAATTACTAATATTAGTTACAGATTTAATCCCAACATGAAATACCCACATATGTAAACAATGTCATTTGTGACCCACATTTGGATTCAATTGGGCTTAGGCTACATTGTCAAGCAATTATATGACAAGCCTAAGGTGATATGGTGGGATAGAATCAATATGGGAAAAACCATGATGAAGGATGATTTCATTAAGCAACAAGATATTGCTTACTTAAATTGCAAACACAAGAGAAGGAGTTGGCATTTACACAAAAACCCAACCATTTTTGTGCGCACATGGGCATTTAATCATTCGAATGATGTGTTTTATTTCCCAAATGTGGGTGAAGTTAATGGAATTAAGGTCCCATTCACAATAGAAAATCAAATTCCATCACAATTACAATCCATGGTTTCATTTGGTGATAATGGGGCAATATCAATAGATGCCACCTTCAACACCAATGATGTGAAATTCCATTTGTTCACATTGATGGTGTTTAATGTACATTGCATCAAAATGCCAATTGCATGGACATTATAAGTTGCCAAACATGTAATGATTTGGTGGAGTGATTAAGTCCTTTGAAAACAAAATTTGAAAGGAAGATGTTTAAATGGAAACCTTCATGTTTCATTGTTGATGACGATCCACAAGAATTATGAGAATTATGATGGGTTTTATTTTCATTCCACCATTTTTATTTATTTATAATGTACATGCAACAATGTTAAATTTTCCTTTCACATTCTCCATGTCTAGATAATGTTGTCAACTATTGTATTAAATTATTATTCTATGCATGGTTAAGATGGTGCGGGGTGAAAATCAAGTGCCCATTTCCCTTTGAGCATGACATGTTTTGAAAGCTTGGCACTTGCATTCAATGGAAAAAATCAAAAACAATGAAATGAAGTGTGTAATATTGGATGACCTTCACATTGTCATGTATATGCCCATAAACCAAGTGAAAACATTGAAACTTTTATGAGTCATGGGAAAAACAAGGTTATTCAAAGCTTCACCCAACATTTGCCTAGCGATTCATGGATTTAATACTTTTGGAATATTATTTTCAATTCATTATGTGACTTAACTCTCAATCCATTGTTGTTGTTCCACCATGTTGCGCATATTCCAAATTATTCATGCACATTTAAATTAGGGTACTTGAACATGAATGTGGGCATTGTGCATGTTGGCATAGATTTGTGGATGGTGGGGTTGCGACAAATGCTACATTCGAGCCAAAACACATAAGCATCCATTGAATCTTACCATGGGGCATTGAAATGTTGGTTGTCCTTGGAGACAAAAAGGTTTTGAGGTTGGTGGATTGATTAAATAATGTGGAAACTCCCAACAATAGTTGTAAAACATTACACACCCACATGGCCAAGATGAAACGGTGTGGGTTTATAAAAAAAAAGGTTGTGGAATGCATCGTGAAAACAAGTGTTGAAAAGGCCACATTGATCCCTTGCACTCGTGTCACCCATGGGATGGATGACTCTAATAAAATTGGCCATATAAGGATGGTGCAAAGCTAACAACATCTAGATGTGACTTACAAGGTTCCGCTTCCTTTCACCAAGTATGTTTGTTACACATTTAAATGAGCATTGCATGGAAACTTGTGCAAACACCAAGTTGTTATTTTTTTTATGTGTATCAATTTCACCAAAGAGAATATTATTCAATATTGTGGGACATGGTATGGATCCAACCATGGAAGTTTTGTTGCCATGTTTGTGGACCCTACATATTTACACCTTTATGATAATGAGTCCAATAATGAGGAACCCAATGAAGATGACATAAAAAAACCATGGGTTGTCAACGTGAGTGGGCTTTTGACATTAAATGGTACTTCCCCCAATGTTGAGGGAGAGAAGGATCATAACTAGCCTTCAATTTCAAATGCCCCCATGGAAATAGTCCTTGCCCAAATGGGTGATGTAATTTAAGAAATCATCAATGAAATAAAAGAAGGTGGGATTCAACTCATCGATCATGCCACATCATTATTGCGTGTGATTGCATCAAAAGTTTGAAATATTCGCCTTTCCAAGGTGAATGAAATTTTGCATCCAAGCATGGTGTTTCATCACATCAATGATGGCTTAAGCAATTTAGTGCTTTAGATGAAGGATTAGCATGAAACCATGGTAGAACGTGTAAATATCCATAGAAAAAGAGTTCACGAATATAAAAAGATAATATACTTCCACTTGTATTTTCTCTCATATTAATCTCCATTTCTTTAAAGTTGACACATATTACCATAATATGTGTTAGTGGTTTCAACTTCAAACAATGAACATGTATGGTTTGAAAGTTTACCCCTAATTCATAACACACCATATTAGTTGAAACAATTAATGTACAATGGTTTAGGGTTAGTGAACAAGCTTTCTCATATTTCATAAAATTTCACATATTACATGGGACATAATGACTTTTTGTTGCGATATATGAGGGTAATGCACATCCCATAACCAATCTAGCAGGGGATTTGCCATTTTGATGCAAGTATTGTTTTTTTTGTTGTTATCACAGTAAAAACTTCTTTTAGTGGATATTGGTAATGTAGCATCAAGTTATAGTGAAAGTTTTAGATTCAAGTATTACTAATGAGTTCATTTTCACAATAAGGAAGTGTGTTTTTGGATGAAGGTAATGCAATATCAACATGTTTAAAAATATGATGAGAGTATTGTTTTGTTGGTGTGTGCAGTGAGTAATCACAATTGATTGTGTATGAACTACATTCACCCATACTTCGGCACTTGTATTGGATATTGACAATTTAGGTATTTTAATTTTTCGATTTTTTTGGTAACTTTAATTTAAGTGATGGAAGGGCAGGTATTTGCAATACCCAAATATTAAAACCTTTACATAAATGAAATATAATTGGTAGTAGAAATTATATGGGAATTACAAGGACTTGATTTTTTTTGCATTTTAATTCCAATGGGGCCACACTTTTATCATGAGGGTATTACAAAATTTAGGTCCATTGTCATTCAAGCTCCACCATAACATGATTAGTCCATTGTACGCAATATCTTTGTTTCTTGTTTTTTGACATTGTGACAAGAAATATTTAAAAGAAGAAAAAGTAGAAAAAATTGTGTAATACTTGCATCTAAGCCATAAAATGTTGGCTAGATTTTTTCATGTTTCACATAATACCCAAATGTTGGGCATAAAATATGCATATTCAATGATAAACAAAAACTGACAAAGATAGTTCTGAATTTTTTTAAATTAGAAAAATTAAAAAATTGATTATGAAGAAGAAATAGAAGAAAAATAAATTAGAAAAGAAAGAAAGAAAAATAGAATGCGAAATAAAAGTACAAGAAATTTTTTTAAAAACCTAAAAGAAGCAAAACAAAAATTCAAAAAAAATAATAATTCATTTTGATCACAAATGGCATTGTTTTCATATGTGGGTATTGCATGTTGGGATTAAATCTTCAACTACCATTAGTAATTACAATAATAGGCAATACTTGCATATTACCCATACAATAGGTTCTAGTTTTGGGAATTCCAAACCATTACAAAGATGGTGTTAACTTAAAAGTTGACACAAGTATTGTAATGCCCAAAACCTAAACCTTCAACCTCTATATATAAATTTAACCCTCTTTTTAAAAAACATGTTTTACATAATTTTTTTAATGATTTAAGTGATTGAATTAGATAATTGTTCAAAATACAAGAAAAATTATAGTTTTTTTCTTACCTTTTTAATTATTTGTACTAACTAAATTCAATAGTATTTTTTATGTCCTTGAATGATTTCTATAAAAATATATATATTGAAGTTCATTTTACATCTTGTGAATTCCATTTTTTTTTCCCCTTCTAGAAAAGTAGAGGTTTAACTATGAAATAAAAAGGTTTAGCCAAAATATAGAAAGGTTTTGTTGAACAATATAGGTTTACCTAATATGTAAAAAGATTGTGTTGAGAGGTAAGGGTTTAACCAACAAATAGAAATATTTTGTTGAGAGGTCAAGGTTTAGCCAAAAAAATATAGGATTTGCCAAAAGTTAGAAGTTTAGCCAAGAAGAGATATATGTTTTGCCAAGAATAGATATAGGTTTTGTCAAGAGAGAAAATTTTAGCCAAGAAGGGATATTGGTTTTGCTAATAAAGAAAAGTTTAGTCAAAAAAAGATATAAATTTTGCCAAGAGAGAAAAATTTAGCCAAGAAGAGATATAGGTTTTGCTAATAGCTATAAATTTGTTTGAGAAAAGATATAGGTGCTTCCAAAAGAAAAAAGTTTAGCCAAGAAGAAATAAATTTTGTCAAGAGAAAAAAATTTAGCCAAGAATGGATATAAATTTTGCCAAGAGAGGAAAGTTTAGCCAAGAAGAGATATAATTTTGGCAAGAAGAAAAGTTTAGCCAAGAATAGATATAGATTTAACCACAAAAAAATATAGGTTTTGCTAGGAAAAGATAGAAAGGGTAGGTAAGGGATTAGTTGTTAGTTGTTTGGGTTTAGGATTTAGGCTAAGAGGTAGGTCAGTAAAGTAGGTAGGTTAGTAGGGTAACTAGGTGCGAGGGTAGTATGGAGGTCAGGGTTGGGAGAAAATTGGCCCAGAAGAAAAAGGTCAAAGGTCAGCAGGCAAAAAAATTGACTGTGGTAAAATGTTGGTTAATGTAGGGTGAAGACACAGATGAAAAACACAACCCAACCTATGGACAGAATGGCCAACTGGTGCAGTCATGGAGGCTGGTTATTCTAAAATAAAATTTATCTCGGTTTCAGTTCTTGAGAAAAAACTGGGGTTATTGATTTGGGTTCAAGAAATTCAGTCCCAGTTCAGACCCAGTTCTTACGAACTGGAACCAGCAGTTTGATGGGTACCCACTGCCCAAACATTTGTGAATACCAACTTCAATACAATAGGAACAAGAAAGCTGAAACCAGTCAACAGCCAAATTCATCCCCAGTCTGGACACCAGTTTTCTTTCTCAACTTGCAATGTTGTGGAGACCAGAGAGACTGGATGCTGGACAAGATGAAGAATTTATTCCCCCATCAAAACACAGAAAGAAAGAAAATGAACAAAGAATACAATACCCATTCCCTTGGCTTTGCATTTCCTTTGAAGGCATTACGCTCAACTGTGGAGCAGCAGCAGCACCAAAGCAGCACTTGACAACAAACAAGTGAACCAACTTCTAAACTTGAAGAAATTTGCCAGAACTCCTCATGAGACCCCCAACCCTGCTAATTTCAAATACTTGCTTATGATACACCAATAGAAGACGGAGGAGACGAGAAGGAAACAGCAGACTGACGCTGAACTTTGAAGCCAGAGATGATGGAAACGAAGGCAAGCGACACTTTGTTTCCTGTCGTGCACGAGAGAAACACAACTTCCAGGACTACTTACAGTCAATCCGTGGACACCCCCCTTTTCTTTCTTTCTTTCTCTGTCCTTCGCACGCACTTGCGAACGAGTACTTTCCTTTTACTGCGCTGCGCGCGCACCTGACATTGGAGTTTTGTGTTTTCGCGCGCGCGTACTTTTCGTGTTGACTGACAAAACCCTAAACACTTGAGAGTCTTGACCCCTATGTTTCCCCCCCCCCCCCCCCCCCCCCCCCCCCTCCCACCCCCCAACCAAAAACCCAAACCATTCCCCCACACCACTCCCAAACCATCTACCCCCCAACTTTCCCCCCCCCTGGCGGGTCCCCCCCCCGGCCAATAAAAAAAAAGAAG